>Ga0194131_10000023_pt1 | contig 223620 bp, 218 predicted proteins | sample TA2KigO120mmetaG_FD_148631 | JGI IMG/M metagenome (GOLD analysis project Ga0194131, IMG submission 148631) | Freshwater microbial communities from Lake Tanganyika, Tanzania - TA2015053 Kigoma Offshore 120m | ecosystem: Environmental > Aquatic > Freshwater > Lake | place: Tanzania: Lake...
TAGACGGACCACACGTACTGGCCTCGGGTGGGATCGCCCTCGCCGCCCACGCGCTTCGGCGGCGTGCGCAGCTCGTCGGGCGCGATCGCCCCGATGCACGCGCCCGGCATCGCGGAACCACACACTCCGACGACATGGTCACCGAGCAGCGCGCCGATCGGTGCGGTCATCGCGGTCACGAACGGCACGAACAGGTCGAGGCTCGATCGCACACGGTAGGTGGGCTCGTCGCCGTAGACCCAGACCGATGTCGGACTCGTCGAGAGCGCGCGCCCGGCAACTGCGCCCGCGGCGGCGCGCTCGTGATCGTGGAGCGGACGAACCAGGACCTGTTCAGCCATGGCCACGGACCGACTCGTCTCCTGTCAGCCGACGTGCGCGCCCGAAGTCGAGGAAGGGAAGCTCCTGGCTCAGCCGCGGGCTTGGAGTGCTTCGATGAGCTTGGGCACGACCTTGTGCACGTCACCCACGACGCCGAGGTCGGCCACCGAGAAGATCGGTGCCTCACCGTCCTTGTTGATGGCGATGATGTTGTCCGAGCCCTTCATGCCCACGAGGTGCTGCGTGGCACCGGAGATTCCGAGCGCGACGTACACCTTCGGCTTCACGGTCTTGCCGGTCTGGCCCACCTGCTTCGCGTAGGGCACCCAGCCCGCGTCGACGATGGCGCGCGATGCACCCGACGCACCCTTGAGCAGATGTGCGAGACCCTCCACCAACGGCTCGTAGGCCTCGGCGCTGCCGAGACCACGCCCGCCCGACACCACGACCGCCGCCTCTTCGAGCTTGGGACCTTCCTGCTCCTCCACGTGGTGCTCGAGCACACGGGCCTCGCCGGCACGACCGGCGTCGGGTGCGCTCACCTGCTCCACCGTGGCCGCGCCGCCACCACCGGGCTCCGCCGCGAACGACTTCGGACGGATCGCGGCCAGGAACGGACCGTCGCCCTCGAACTTCGTGTCGACGAGCGTGTTGCCGCCGAAGATGGCCGTGCCAACCACAGCCCTGTCGCCGTCGAGCTTGAGGTCGGTGCCGTTCGTGAGCACCGGCTTGTCGAGCTTCACCGACAGCCGCGCCAACGCGTCACGGCCGTCGTACGACTGCGCAAAGAGAATGAGGTCGGGGCTGTTCGCCTCGACGAGGGATGCAAGCGCGGCCGCACCAACCACACCCGCGAGTGCTTCGCCGCGGTCGACCGCGTACACCTTGGTCGCGCCGTGCTCACCGAGCGGTCCGGCCATCGCGTCGGCGTTCGATCCCACGTACACGGCTTCCACCGTGTCGGCGATCTCGCGCGCCTTCGTGAGGAGCTCGAGCGTGCTCGTCGCCGGCTTGTCGCCCTCAGGCGCCGGCTCGGCGTACACCCAGATCTTCATGTCAGCTCTCCAGACCTTCCGACGTCAGATGACCTTCAGCTTCTCGAGGAACGCCACCACTTGTTCGTGCGCGGCGCCGTCGTCCTCGATCTTCTCGCCCGCGGCACGCGCCGGTGCCGCCTCGACGTTCGTGATCTGCTGGCGGGCACCCGCCCAACCCACCTGTTCGGCGGTGAGGCCGAGGTCGGTGACCTTCACCTCGTCCACCGGCTTGTTCTTGGCCGCCATGATCCCCTTGAACGACGGGTATCGAGGCTCGACCACACCCGCGGTGACGCTCACCACGGCGGGGAGCGACGACTCGACGACGTCGTAGCCGGCTTCGGTCTGGCGCTGGATCGTGACCTTTCCGTCACCGATCTCGACGTGCTTCGCGAACGTCAGCGACGGCCAACCGAGCAGCTCGGCAACTTGCGCCGGAGTGGTGCCCGTGTAGCCATCCGTCGACTCCGTCGCGGCCATCACGAGGTCGACCTCACCGGCGCGCTCCACCGCCTTCGCGAGCACCTTCGCGGTGCTGAGTGCGTCGCTGCCGGCCAGCGCGTCATCGGAGATGAGGATGGCCTTCGCCGCACCCATGGCGAGCGCGGTGCGCAGTCCCGACACCTCGTTGTTCGGCGCCATGGAGACGAGCGTGACCTCACCACCGCCGGCCTTGTCGACGAGCTGGAGCGCCATCTCGACGCCGTAGCTGTCGGACTCGTCGAGCACGAGCTTCCCTTCGCGCTTGAGCGTGTGGTCGGCGTCGAGCTCGCCCGGCAGCGCGGGATCGGGGATCTGCTTCACGAAGACGGCGATGTTCATGGATCCAGTCTCTTGATTCAGGGGAATGAGTCAGGGAAGACGAGTCTGGCCGGTGAACCCCCACGGAGTCGAAAGGAGAGCACGGAAAGGACAGCACGGAAAGGAGAGCACGGAGTATCTCCTGCGCACGGTCAATAGGCTGCGTGCCATGCGAGGAAGGGACGTGGACGTGCTGGTGGTCGGCGCGGGCCCCGCCGGCACGGCCTCAGCGCTCACGGCCCATCAGCGGGGCCTCGACGTCGCCGTCATCGACAAGGCCGTGTTCCCCCGCGACAAGACCTGCGGTGACGGTCTCACGACGAGCGCCCTCCGGCTCCTCGAGCGCCTCGGCGTGCGCGCACCCACGATCCCGGGCTACACACCCGTCCGCGAGGCGATCCTCGTCTCGCCGAGCGGGCGCCAGGTCACGCTCCCACTTCCCGACACCGGCGAGCATTCGTCGGTCGTGCGCCGTGCCGCGCTCGACGCTGCACTCGTCGAACGGGTGCGCACGTCGGGTGTTGCAGTGCTCGAGCGCACCGCGATCGCCGCGCTCGTGCCTCATGACGATGGGCTGCTGGCGAGGTTCTCCACGGGCGAGCAGCTGCACGCGCGCTTCGTGGTGGCCGCCGACGGGCATTGGTCGGCGGTGCGGCGCCTCCTCGGGCACGATGAGGGCGCAGATCTCGGGACATGGCACGCGTTCAGGCAGTACTTCTCCGGCGTCGAGGACCGCCGGCAATGGGTCTTCTTCGAGCGTGATCTCCTGCCCGGCTACGCCTGGGTGTTCCCCTTGGCCGGCGGTGGCGCGAACGTGGGCTTCGGTGTGCTGCGCGACCGTCTCACCTCCTCTGGGGGGAAAGAGCTCGCGGGCCTGTGGCGCGAGGTGATCTCACGCCCAAGGCTGCGCGCGGTGCTCGGTCCGGATGCCCAACCCGAGGAACGCCATCGAGCGTGGCCGATTCCGGCCTCGTACGACGCGGCTCGTCTCACCGCTGGACGAGTCCTCTATGTCGGCGACGCCGCGGGCGTCGTCGACCCGATGACGGGCGAAGGGATTGCGCAAGCGCTCGAGACCGGCATCCGGGCCGCTGACGCGATCGCACGCGGGGGCGGGCCAGCCGAGGTCACCGAGCGATACCGCAACGACGTGGATCGAGCGATCGGACGCGACCTGCGCTTGGCCACGAAGCTGCAACGGGTGCTCCGGTCTGAGCTCGGCGCTCGCGCCGCGATCCGAGCCGCGGGGTTGACCGCGTGGACGCGCCGCAACTTCGCCCGGTGGATGTTCGAGGACTATCCGCGTGCGGTGATCTTCACTCCCGACCGCTGGCGCCGAGGCATGCTCACGCCGCCCGGCGCGTACCGGGCCGCGTAGCCGTGACCGCCGACCATCACCAACAGGTGGTGATCTTCACTCGGCTCACCGCGAAACCGGGTCGGCGCGACGAGCTCCTCGCCGTCCTCGACGAGCTCGCGGTGTCAACCCGGGCCGAGCCGGGCAACGAGGAGTTCCTCACACATGGCTCGCGTGATGAGCCGAATGTCGTCCTGGGCTACGAACGCTTCGTGGACGAAGCGGCGGTCGAAGCGCACCGCGCCACCGATGCCGTCCGTATCGCTCGCGAGAAGCTCGATGATCTCCTTGCTGAACCACCGGAGATCACCTACGCACTCGCTTGAGCAAACAGGGAATCGAGGTGCGCGATCCCGCGCTGGATCGCTGACTCGTATCCCTCTTCTTCGATCCGCGGCCCGACCATCTCGAGCTCGAACGCCCCGGTGTAGCCCGAGCTGAAGATCTGACCGACGATTCGGTCGAGTGGGATGTCACCATCGCCGGGCACCGCGCGATCAGGCGTGCTGAGGCTGCCGATCACGAAGTCGCTCACCTGCACGTGCGTGAGCACGTGGTCTGCAGCGGCAGCACGGATCGTCGCGTGCAGGTCGCGCTCCGCGAAGCACGAGTTGAGCTCGAGGCACAGACCAGTGTCGAGGCGACGGGCGAGATCCAGACCATCACGGGCGGTGGTGCAGAAGCTGAGGTCGAGCCGCAACGCACCGGTGTGCTCGATCGTCAGGACAACTCCCTCAGCCGCGGCGGCCGCGGCAACCGGCTCGAGTGCCTCGCCAAGCGCGTCGGCGGCCGCGTCCCAGTCCAGTGATCCTGCAGGACCGGTGGTGAGCACGAGGCACGCCCCGAAGTTGCGAGCCGCGTCGACGGCCACCAAGAGCCGGTCCTGTTGACGAGACCAGGTGGCGCGGTCGCCGAGCTTCCACCAGCCAAGCTCGACGATGTTGCTGACGCGCAGGCCGGCGTCGCGCACGCGCGCCACAGAAGCGTCGGCGCCTGCCTCCTCGAGCTTGCGGAACGAGAGGCCGACGTGGCTGATGCCCGCGCGCTCCCAGAACGCGAGGTCTTCGTCGAGCGTCCATTGCCAGCTCGACACCGCGCTCACCGACAGCTGCGGATGCAAGACGGCGACCTGGCTCGGAACCGGTCACGTCTCCCGCGAACGGGAAAGGGCCTCGTCGAGGCTCATCTCGATGTCACGGTGGAACGGGATGAGGGGCATCACTTCCCAGTCGGCGAAGCGGAACGACGGCATGGTCGTGAGCACGAGGTGCAGGTCTTCGTTCGACTCCGCGTCGACGATGAAGCAGACCCCCATCGGGCCGATCATGACGCCGCCGCCCTTCACCTTCCCGGATTCCTGCATCTCGCCCAGCCGTTCGAGCGTGTCACGCGACGCCTGCAGGAACTCGGGGGTCGGCTCGGTGCTCGAGTCGGCGATGCCTTGCACGAGGAACAGCATGGTCGTCTCCCGTCCAGATCTGGACTTCAGTCCAGGCCGATGTCGGCGGCGGAGATGTCCGGGACGGGCATGCGTGCGGTCACGCCTCCGTCAACGGGGATCACGGAGCCGGTGATGAAAGCGGCTTCGTCCGACGCGAGGAACAGCGCCGCGTTTGCGATGTCCTCTGGCAGCCCGAGTCGTGTGAGGTGCATCGCCTTCGTGGCGCCACCGATGACCGGGTCCTCCATCATCTTGAAGGCACCTTCGCTCGTGAGGACCATGCCCGAGACGATGCAGTTGGAGCGGATGTTGTCGGCCGCGTACTCGACGGCCATCGACCGAGTGAGCGTGTTCAGCGCTCCCTTCGCGGCGGTATAGGTGTCGAGGCCGGGTGTGCCGAGCATCGACGCCGCCGACGAGATGTTCACGATCGCGCCGCCGCCCGCGTTGGCCATCTCCGGGATCGAGTACTTGCATGCCCAGACCACCGCTTTGAGCGCGACGAGCATGATCGAGTCCCACGCCTCGTTCTCGAGCTCGGTCACGCGGCGATCGAGACGGCCGGGGCCCATGAGCTCGGTCGGCGCCGCGTTGTTGACGAGCGTCGTGAGCTTTCCGTAGCCGTCGACCGCGGCACGGACCATCGCGATGACGTCGTCTTCGTTCGCCAGGTCGGTGCGCACGTACGTGCCAGCGCCCCCTGCCTCACGAATCTGACGCTCGACCTCGCGACCCTCTCCCTCGGAGCGGCCGGTCACGATCACCGCCGCGCCTTCGGCGGCGAAGCGCAGTGCGGTTGCACGCCCGATGCCCCGCGTCGAGCCGGTGACGATGGCCACGTGTCCTTCGAGCCGGTTCCCTGCCGGTGGCATCGCCGTAGGATGACACAGCCCTTCGGACGAGTGCAGATGACGAGCGGAGTGACCCATGGCCGTTGACTTCACCCTTCCTCCCGAAGTGGAGGAGATCCGTCAGCGCGTTCGTGACTTCATGGACACCGAGCTGCGGCCGGCCGAAGAGAAGCTCTACGCGAACGCGGCGACCTCCTCTGGCCGGGCTGGTGAGCCGGATCGGCGCGACGTGGTCGGTCTCATCCTCGAGATGCGCGAGAAGGCAAAGGAATGGGGTGTGTGGCTGCCCCACATGCCGAAGGAGTGGGGCGGTCTCGGTCTCGGCATCACCGCGATGGCGTTCGTGTCCGCCGAGGCCGCGCGCACGACGTTCGGTTCCTTCGTGCTCAACGCCCAGGCACCCGACGAAGGCAACCAGCACACGCTCCTGCACCACGGCACCGACGATCAGAAGGAGCGATACCTGCGTCCACTGTTGGAAGGTCGCATCCGGTCGTGCTTCGCGATGACCGAGCCCGAGGTAGCAGGTTCGGACCCGACCGGAATCCAGACCACGGCGGTGCTCGACGAGCCCGCCGGTGAGTGGGTGATCAACGGGCACAAGTGGTTCACCTCGGGCGCGAGGGGCGCCGGCTTCGCGATCTTGATCGCGAAGACCGACCCCGACGCCGATCCGCCCCAGGCCACCAACACCGCGTTCATCGTCGACCTCCCGGCCGATGGTTGGGAGATGGTGCGCGACATCGAGACGATGGCCGGCCACGGCAACCACTGCGAGATCCGCATCACCGACCTGCGCGTCCCTGAGGCGAACGTGCTCGGCGGCCGCGGCAACGGCCATCTGCTCGGTCAGGCCCGACTCGGCCCGGCGCGACTCGCGCACTGCATGCGCTGGATCGGACAGATCGAGACCGCGCTCGAGATGCTCGTGGCGCGCGCCGAGGAGCGACAGCTGCACGGTGCGCCGCTCGCCGAGAAGCAGGCGATCCAGTGGATGATGGCGGACTCGGCGATGGAGCTCTACACCGGCAAGCTCATGGTGCTGCACGCGGCGTACAAGATCGAGCACGGTTTGCCGTTCCGCCAAGAGGTGTCGTTCGCGAAGCACCATGTTGCGAACACGCTGTGGCGCGTGGTCGATCGGGCGATCCAGGTGCACGGGGCGCTCGGCTACTCGACGGACACGCCGCTCGAGCGCATGTTGCGCCACGCGCGATCGGCTCGCCTGGTCGATGGCGCCGACGAGGTGCACCAGGCCCTGATCGCCCGCAACGTGCGCGCCGCGTACGCCGAGACCGGCAGCCTGCGTACGGCGGTGGGCGATCTCGACCTCTAGCCTGAACTCCGCATGACCAACGTCGCTGACCTCTTGAAGGCGCCGCACTGGTCCACCGACATCCCGATGTCGACGGCGCATGTGCGGCTCCCGGTGATCGACGAGCGCGGCTTCGTCGTGCTGCGCGACGCGGATCCACCGATCGCCGACGACGAGTTCCTGTCGCTCGAGTACATGGACTGGAAGAGCGGGGGCGACACCAACTTCGCGCCGGTGGCAACGGCCGACGGCGAGCTCGACTGTCAGGGCTTCTGGAAGCCCGGCGACGAGCGTCCCGACAAGGGCGGGATCTTCACCTCGAACGCCGAGCGGTGCCCGACGATCGTCGACCACGTGAAGTCGGTGGGCGCCGACTTCGGGCGAGTTCGCGTGATCCGCCTCGAACCGCAGACCTACGAGGCGTCGCTGCCCCACATCCACCGCGACGACAACAACCGCTTCAACCCTGAGAGCACCGGATGGGTCGTACGCCAGTGGATCGAGCTGACCGACAACCCCGGCGCCTTCATGGTCCTGATGGAGCAAGGGCCCGATGGCATGCCCGACCAGTCCACCGAAGTGCACATCCCGATGCATCGGAGTGCCCGGTTCCTCGTCGATACGCAGCGGTTGTGGCACGTCGTCTGCAACCCGAGCGACACGACGCGCTACGCGCTCATCAGCAGCTTCGAGTCAGGTCCCGCGCTCGACGACTACATCCGGGCGAACCTGCCGTAACCATCACATCTGCGTAACCATCACATCTGAAGGTCCGGCCTCGGAGCCGGCGAAGCCCGCTCTCCTAGACTGACCGACTCCGTGGACACCACCGATCACGAAATCGTCATCATCGGCGCGGGCCCAGCCGGCCTCACCGCCGCATACGTGCTCACCAAGCGCGGCCTGACGAGCACGATCCTCGAAGCTGACACCGTCGTCGGTGGCATCAGCCGCACTGCAACGGCTGACGGCTGGCGCTTCGACATCGGCGGCCACCGCTTCTTCACGAAGGTGCAGCCGGTCGAAGACCTGTGGTTCGAGATCCTCGGCCCCGACGACTTCCTTCGCCGTCCGCGTCTCAGCCGCATCTACTACCGCGGGAAGTTCTACGACTACCCGATCTCGGCCATGAACGCGCTCCGCAACCTCGGCCCCATCGAGGCCGTGCGTTGCGTCGCGTCATACCTGTGGGTGCGCGTGCACCCGCCCGAGGACAAGTCCACGCTCGAGGGCTTCGTGGCCTCCCGGTTCGGGTGGCGGCTGTACCGGCACTTCTTCAAGACCCAGAGCGAGAAGGTCTGGGGTGTGCCGTGCACCGAAGTCCAGGCCGACTGGGGCGCGCAGCGGATCAAGAACCTGTCGCTGTTCCGTGCCGTGTGGGAGGCCCTCAAGCCCAAGGGCATCCGCCGCAAGGCGAGCAAGGCGAAGCAGGTGACGAGCCTGATCGAAGAGTTCAACTACCCGAAGTACGGACCCGGGATGATGTGGGAGCGGTGCACCGAGCTCGTCACGGCCAAGGGTGTCGAGGTCGTCTTCGACGCCAAAGTCACCAAGGTCGAGCACGATGCCGGCAAGGCCGTCGCCGTCACCGCGATGACCGACGGGGTGCCCGCCCGCTACCAGTGCACCGAGGTCATCTCGTCGATGCCGATCGGTGAGCTGCTGCGATCGATGGAGCCGGCACCCCCACCCGAGGTGCTCAAGGCAGCCGACGCGCTGCGCTATCGCGACTTCATCACGGTCGCGCTCGTCCTCCCCGAACAAGACGGGTTCCCCGACAACTGGATCTACATCAACGACGCGTCGGTGAAGGTCGGGCGCATCCAGAACTTCGGGAGCTGGTCCCCGTACCTCGTCAAGGACGGGCGCACGTGCCTCGGCCTCGAGTTCTTCGTCAACGAAGGCGACGACATGTGGGTCAAGGCCGATGCCGACCTGATCGAGCAAGGCAAGCGCGAGCTGTGCGAGATCGGCTTGCTCTCCGATCCGTCACGGGTCGAGTCGGGCTACGTGGTGCGGATGCCCAAGGCGTACCCGTTCTACGACGCCGCCTACAAGGAGAACGTGGCGACACTCGCAAGCTGGCTCGAAGAGCACGCACCGAACGTCTATCCCGTCGGTCGCAATGGGATGCACCGCTACAACAACCAGGACCACTCCATGTACACCGCCATGCTCTCCGTAGAGAACATCTTCGGCGCGAACCACGACATCTGGTCAGTGAACGTGGAGGAGGAGTACCACGAGGAGCGCACCGCGGCGCCTCCTCATCCCAATCAGTAACACTCGCTCGTTCACTGCGGGCCGGGATGCCCGGCCCGCGGCCGTTCACTCGCTGGCGAGCACCTGCGCTCCCTCCGGTCGCTCCAGTGCCGCGTCCGTCGGGGCTATTGCTTGAAGCCGGCGAGGACCTGCTTCCAGCGGTCGGGGTCGCTTTGGTACGGCGCGTAGAAGGCGAGGCGGTCTACTAGGTCGCCGAAGCGGGCGAGTAGGGCCTTGGGTACGTCTTCTGGTTCTGCGATGACTGCGAAGGTTTCGAGCATGTCGTCGTCGATGAGGTTGCCCATCTCGACCCACTTGCCCTGCTTGGAGAGGATGTTCAGCTCGTCTTGCGCCGCGCCCCATCCGTGGTGTTCGAGCACACCGCGATACGCGGGTGTCGAGCCGTAGAACGCGATCTGCTGCTTCGTCCCTTCGCGCGCCGCTTCAACTTCCTGGTCGTTGGTGCCGGTGACGACGAAGAGCGGGCCAGAGATCTCGAAGTCGGCGCGTGACTTGCCGCCCTTCGCGAAGCCGCGGTCGAGCGCGGGCATCGTGACTTCGCGCACATAGCTCTCGGTCGTGAAGCCATGGAGGATGAGACCGTCGGCGACCTCACCGGCGACCTCGGTCATGAGCTCGCCGACGGCCGCAAGCTGCACGCTCGGCGGCCCGTATGGACTTGGCCCCGGGTTGAAGAACGGCGTCATCAACGTGTGGGTGTAGAACTCGCCGCGGAACTCGAGCTTCTCGTTCTCGTTCCAGTTCGCCCAGATCGCTCGCATCGCGAGGATCAGCTCTCGCATGCGTGCCGCGGGATGCGACCACGGCATGGAGAAGCGCTTCTCGATGTGCGCCTTGATCTGGCTCCCCAAGCCGAGTCGCATCCGGCCCTGCGAGAGGAGCTGGAGGTCGTGGCCGATGTTGGCCAAGGTCATCGGGTTCCGGGCGAACGCCACCGCGATGCTCGTGCCGAGCTCGAGGCGCTCGGTGTGCTCCGCCGCGATGACCAGCGGGAGGAACGGGTCGTGGTTGGTCTCGGCGGTCCAGCCCCCGTCGTACCCGAGCCCCTCGAGCTCGGTCGCCACCTTCACGATCTCCTGTACCCCCGCTGAGGGGATCCCGCTGTCAACCTTCATGCAGGCACCCTAGGAGCGAGTCCACACCGCTGTCACACCCTTGTCGTATGTTGGATCCATGGGTCGTGCACTCCCCTACTCACTGTCGCCGTCGTCGATCGCGGCGTTCAAGGAGTGCCCGCTCGCGTTCCGGTTCTCGTACCTCGACCGCCTGCCGGAGCCGCCGTCCGCGCCCGCGTCCAGGGGGACCTTGGTGCACCGCGCGCTCGAGCTGCTGATGTGCCGCCCGCCCACGGATCGCACTCCCGATGCCGCGCTCGCTGATCTCGATCGGGCGCGGGCCGAGCTCGCCCAGGATCCCGAGTTCAGCGAGCTCGACCTCACCGCTGAGGAATGGGCCCAGTTCCACGCCGACGCGGAATCGTTGGTGCTGCGCTACTTCGAGCTCGAAGACCCCACGACCGTGCACCCGATCGGCCTCGAGCTCAAGCTCGAAGCGACGATTGGCGACGCACGGTTGCGAGGCGTGATCGACCGGCTCGAGCTCGACGCCGACGGTGAGCTGGTGGTCACCGACTACAAGACCGGCGGCGTGCCTTCGGAGCGGTGGGAAGGCAAGAGCCTCAGCGGCGTGCACACGTATGCGCTGCTGTGCGAGCGGATGCTCGGCCGCCGTCCGGTGCGCGTCCAGCTCTTCTATCTCCAGAAGCCGGAGATGATCATCGCGGAAGCAACTGAGCAGTCGGTGGGTGGCGTGCAACGTCGCACCACCGCACTCTGGAACGCGATCTGCCGGTCGTGCTCGCGCGACGACTTCCGTCCGAGCCCCAGCCGGCTCTGCGACTGGTGCGCGTTCAAGGCGTACTGCCCGGCGTTCGGTGGTGACCCCGTCGACGCCGAGGAGCTGAGGGGGCCGGGCACCATGATCGAGCCAGCACTGCCGCTGGCCTGATCCCCGTAGGCTCTCTGTCCATGGGTGACGTCATCGATGCGGTTCACGCGCTCGACGACGCAGTCGACAAGTGGCTGGAGCTGCACCGCAGCGAACGGCTTGACCGCTTGTTCTATGGACTGTCGAGCGCGGCCGATCACGGCCTCCTCTGGCACGCGCTCGGTGCCGTGCGCGCGTTGCGTCGGCGGGAGCCGGGCTACGCGCTCCGGTTCAGCACCGCTCTTGGCATCGAGTCGGCCCTCACGAACGGTCTGGTGAAGTTGCTGTTTCGGCGCATGCGGCCCCCCGACCACTTCGAGAACGACGACCCCTTGCCCTACGGGATGCGGCGACCGATCACGTCGTCGTTCCCGTCCGGGCACGCGGCGACCGCGTTCATGTGTGCCGTGCTGCTGTCGAAGGGCAATCGCGCCGGCCCGGCCTACTTCTCACTCGCGGCTCTGGTCGCGGCCAGTCGCGTGTACACGCGCATGCACCACGCCTCGGATGTTGCCGCGGGCGCAGTGCTCGGACTCGTGCTCGGCTCGGCCGCGCGCTCGAAGGTATGAAGGAGGCTCGGTGACCCGCCAGATCGCAGTGACGTTCGACTACCGCTGCCCCTTCGCGTACAACGGCCACGCTTCGATGCTCGCGGCTGTGCGCGGCGGTGCCGACCTCGACTTCCGCGCGCACGCGTTCTCGCTCGATCAGGTGCACATCCCGGAAGGCGAAGCCCCGATCTGGGAACGGTCGCCCGAACAATGGACCGGCGGGCTCGTCGGCCTTCTCTATGGCATCGCCGTGCGCGACCACTTCTCGGAGCACTTCCACGACGTCCACCTCGCGCTCTTCGGCATCCGTCACGAGCAAGGCAAGACGCTCGAGGAACCCGCGATCCGCGACGCCGTCAGCTCGTGCGGCCTCGATGTCGACGCGGTCGCAGGCGAGGCATGGACCGATCGGTCGCTCAAGGTGCTCATCGCCGAGCACACCGAAGCCGTGGATCGGTGGGCGGTGTTCGGCGTGCCGACGTTCATCGAAGGTGAGCACGCGGCGTTCGTTCGGTTCATGGACCGCGGGAACCCCAGCGACATCGAGCGGATGCTTGCGCTCCTCGACTGGACCGACTTCAACGAGTTCAAGCGCCCGACGATCCCGCGCTAGCTCGGCCTCACCGCCAGGCCGGGGGCTCGTCGATCAGGTCGTCGATCGCTTCGGCCCATTCCGCGGAACCGGGGTCGCGCCAGCCTGCGTGCGCGCAGTCCACGGCGAGGTCCTGCACATAGAGGTGAAGCGTTGGGGCGTCCTCAGCCAGCTCGATCACCTCGCGGGCGCGCAGGTGTGGCGGCGCGTCCTCGAGCACGTCAACCAGAGCGACGCACGCGAGCACTCGGCTGCGACACCGCGGGCACGCCGACACCGTGGCCGCCTCCAAGCCGTTGGTCAGCGCGAGCAGCGAAGTCGCTTCTTCTGCGTCGAGCACGACCTCTTCACCATCGTCATCGACGAAGGCAAGGACACCGTCGGGGGCCATCGACGGCGACCGTAGCGCCCGCTCTCACTAGCCTCCCCTTCCCCGCTGATGGCGCTACGCGCCGAGCCGCACGGGCTGCGGCTACCTGCGTCGCAGGGGACCTGCCTCCATGGTCGACTCCGCAGGCTCCGTCTCCACCGACGTCGAAGCGGCATAGCCACTTCGACGCCTGCCTCCATGGTCGACTCCGCAGGCTCCGTCTCCACCGACGTCGAAGCGGCATAGCCACTTCGACGCCTGCGCCGCGGTCGGTAGCCTCCGGCGCGATGCGGGCAGTGACCATCGTTGACGGTGCGCTCGAGTGGCGCGAGCACCCCGACCCCGAGCCCGCGGCGGGTGAGCTGCTCGTCGCCGTGCGCGCCGCCGGGCTCAACGGCGCCGACATGATGCAACGCCGAGGTCTCTACCCCGCACCGCCGGGCGCGCCGGCCGACATCCCAGGACTCGAGCTCGCTGGCGAAGTGGTCGCGATCGGACGGGATGTCACACACTTCGCTCCGGGCGACCGAGTCATGGCGGTGGTCGCCGGTGGCGGTCAGGCCGAGCTCGCAGTCGTGCACGAGCGCCACGCGCTCGCCATACCCGAAGGACTCGGTTGGCCGCAGGCCGGTGGGTTCCCCGAGGTGTTCGCCACCGCGCACGACGCGCTCTTCATCCAGTGCGGGCTCGCGATGGGTGAGCGAGTGCTCGTTCACGGCGCGGCCGGCGGGGTCGGGATCGCCGGTGTCCAGCTCGCGGCGCGCGCCGGAGCATCGGTGGTGGCGACGGTGCGTGCGAGTGATCTTCGTGACGCGGTCGCGACGATCGGTCGATCGTGCGGAGACGTCGAGGTCGTGGCGCCCGATGCATTCGGCGATCGCGGACCGTTCGACGTCGTCCTCGAGCTCGTCGGCGCGCCGAACATCGCCGCGAACATCGATGCGCTCGCGATTGGTGGGCGCATCTCGGTGATCGGTGTCGGTGGTGGTGCGTCGACCGAGATGAACTTGCTCGCCCTCATGGGGAAGCGGGCGCGGATCCAGGGCTCGACGCTGCGCGCTCGCAGCTTGGAGGAGAAGGCAGCCGTGGCGCGTGCACTCGAGCGCTCGGTCCTGCCGCTGCTCCAGCGTGGTGAGCTCCAGGTTCCCCTCGCGGCCGAAGTGCCGATGGCCGACGCGGAGTCGGCCTACGAACGCTTCGCTGCCGGCGGCAAGCTCGGCAAGATCGTGCTGATGAGCTCCTGACGCGGAGCATCACCTCATGATCAACACGCTGAGGTGCGAGCACGGCACGTCTTCGGCCGGGCACGTCAACCCGGGGGCCGGCCCCGACGCGCAGTCCGTCGTGAACGGTCGCTTCTCGTCCATCCCGATGAGCCACACCACCCGCTGAGGGAGCGGCACCGCCCCAGCAACGGTTGTCGTGGTCACCGGCGTCTGCTCACCTTCGGGGAGGTTCTTGACCCATTCGACGATGTTGATGTGGTACATCTCGCTCGCCGGGAACGTGAGTCGAAGATTACCTGGATACGCGAGCTCCGGTCGAAGCGAGTTCTCACTCACCGAGACCGCAGGAGTCATCTCTACGTAGAGGATTGCGTTCGCGTCCTTGAAGCCCGCTGTCGACGTCGAGACACCTTTGCCGTCGGGATCCGCCTCCGACGGAAGCTCGGTGTACAGCTCGAACGGCGGCTCGCGGTACTCGACCGTGTAGGACGGGACGCACGTGAACGGCTCCGGCGCTTCGGGCGGAGGCGGAGCCTGCAGGTCTTTGCTGAAGGTGAAGGTGACCTTGTCGTAGCACGCGAACGTCTCGGCGACCGCGGTGTTGAGCCACTGCGCCGCGCCACCGGGGTTCGTCGCGCGAGGCTTGGTGCCCGCAACGATGTAGCGGCAGCCAGGGTCATCCGCGGAGATCCCCGTCGGTTCCGGCGTGTCGTCTCGGTTCGCGGCGGCCGACGATCCCTGGCTGTCCGTCGAGCCACCACCGCACGCGCTGAGGACGACGAACGTGAGGGCCGCGACAAATCGCTGGAACTTCATGAGGAGCTCAGCCGATGTCGATGTACACCCGTGGTGGACCGGTCAGCTGTCCCATGGTGAACGGCCGCATGCCGTCGAGCCCGATCACCCAGACGAGCACCGCTTCGAAGTCTTCGAGTCTGCGGACTTCCCGGACATGCGTCAGGCCGGTCGGCACGATCGACTCTGGCCCGGTGTACGTCTGCGTCGCGTCAGCGGTAGTGAGGTCGACACCCGACGCTCTCGGGAAGGTGATCACGAGGAATGCGGTCCCTTGCACTGCGACGGGCATGTCCGACTCGCCGAAGGAGAAGGGACCCGTTCGGTACTCGATGTCGAAGGCGGGCGCCGCGCCATCACGGAACTCGAACACCACTCGATCGGCGCACGGCTGCCGACCGGTGCGCACGTCAGTGTGCTGCGAGATGGTGTCAGGACCTGTCCCTGACTTCGCGTCAGGCGTCGCGCCCGCGAGCGTGCACGGCCCCGTGCTCGTCGTCGTGCGCTCGGCTTCCGTCGTCGTGGTGCCGCTAGCGCTCACACTCTTGTCGTCACCGCCACACGCGCTCAGGAACACGAGCATGCCGGTGAGTGCCACGATCCCCGCAGTGCGCCGCATCTGAACAGATTAGGGCCGGTGCGTCCGCACAAGTCGGCAGGTACGAGCGGGGGTAGCCTTCGCCCCGCCTCACGCAGTCCAGTGGTCGAATCCGGAGGTCACACGTGGCAACGCTTGCCGACAACGACGTGGTCATCGTGGAGGCGGTGCGATCGCCGCTCGGACGACGAAATGGTGGCTTGTCGAGCGTGCACCCTGCCGATCTGCTCGGAGCAGTGCAGCGCGCCGCGGTCGAGCGCTCTGGCATCGATCCGAGTACGGTCGGTCAGGTCGTTGCTGGATGCGTAAGTCAGACCGGTGAGCAGACGTTCGACGTTGGTCGCACGGCGTGGCTCGGTGCCGGGCTGCCGCTCGGTGTGGCTGGCACCACCGTTGACGCGCAGTGTGGGTCGGCACAACAGGCAACGAACCTTGCCGCCGCGCTGATCGCGGGCGGCGTCGTCGACAGCGCGATGGGTTGCGGAGTCGAATCGATGAGCCGCGTCCCGCTCGGCGTCGCGGTGAAGAACGGTCCCGGGCGCCCGCTCTCCCCGACCTACTTCGAGCGCTACGAGTACGCGACGCAGTTCGAAGCCGCCGAGCGCATCGCCGACAAGTGGGGCATCACCCGCGCCGACTGTGACCAGCTCGGTCTCGAATCCCAGACGCGAGCCCAGCGAGCGTGGGATGAAGGTCGCTTCGAACGAGAGGTCCTTCCGTACGACGCACCCGACGTCGACGACGAAGGCAAGCCCACCGGAACGACCCACGCGGTCACCTGCGATGAGGGCCTCCGCGAAACGTCACTCGAAGCCCTCGCGGCGTTGAAGCCCGTCGCGCGCGAGGACGGTGTGCACACGGCGGGTTCGTCGTCACAGATCACCGACGGTGCTGCGGCAGTGCTGATGACGTCGGCGGCGAAGGCAAAGGGGCTCGGGCTGCGTGCGCGTGCTCGCGTGGTCGACCAGTGCCTCGTCGGCGTCGACCCGGTGATGATGCTCACAGGTCCGATCGACGCGAGCCACCGACTGTTCGAACGGACCGGCTTGTCGATCAACGACATGAACACAATCGAGATCAACGAGGCGTTCGCATCGATCGTTCTCGCATGGGAGCGAGAGCTTCACCCCGACATGGAACGGGTGAACCCCAACGGTGGCGCGATTGCCATCGGTCACCCGGTCGGCGCGACCGGTGCGCGCTTGATCACCACTGCGTTGCACGAGCTGGAGCGCATCGACGGTACCCACGCACTGATCACGATGTGCTGCGGTGGCGGGCTCGGGAGCGGAACCATCATCGAACGCCTTTCCTGAGATCGTGACTGACCTCGCGGAGCGCTTGGGTCACAAGCCCGACGCGAAGCTGGTCATCGTCAACTGTGACGACCTCGGATCGTCACACGCCGCGAACGTCGCGACCTACGAAGCTCTCCGCACGGGCGTAGCAACCAGCGCGACGGTGATGACGCCATGCCCGTGGGCCCGCGACGCGGCCGCGCAGTGTGACGGTGAGGACGTAGGAGTTCACCTCACGTTGAACGCTGAGTGGGAGACCTATCGGTGGGCGCCGATCACCCACGCGCCGAGCCTGCTCGACGGTGACGGCGGCTTCCCCCGAACCATCGATGACACGTGGGATCACGCCGACCTCGACGAAGTCCGTCGCGAGCTGCGGGCTCAGGTGGAGCGAGCGGTCCTCTGGGGCTTCGACGTAACCCACCTCGACAGCCACATGGGAACGTTGCAGCTGCGGGCCGACTTCTTCGACGTGTACCTCGAGCTCGCAGTCGATCTTCGCCTTCCGCTGCGGATGGCAGCGGCGAGCGCGCAACGTCTCGTCGGATTCCCATATCGAGAGCTCGCGGCGTCCGAGGGAATCGTGTTCCCTGATCACTTCGTGTTCTACGTCGGCGTCGGCGCCCGACCGCACATCGAGGAAGCGCTCGCCGACCTCCGACCGGGCGTGACCGAGGTCTACGTCCATCCGGCCGTCGACACCGACGAACTGCGCGCGTCGTTCCCGGACTGGGAGCAACGAGTCGCCGACCACGACTTCCTGCGCACCGACCTCGCCGACCTGATCGACAAGGCCGGCGCCACTCCCATCGGCTACCGAGAGCTCCGCGACCTCCAGCGCGCCTAGTACTCCGTGATCTTGCGGATCTCTTCTTGGAGAGCTTTGTACTCGGGGGACATCGTGAGCGGGAGCAGCTGCATGAGCTTGCCCATGTTGCCGCTCACCTTCATGCGCCCCTGCATGAAGGCCGCGTTCGGATCTAGCTCGCCGTTCTGCACGCTCACTGAGTCGTCGTAGCTGAGCGACATCGTGATCTCGGGCTCGGCGATGTCGCCGAGCTGCGACTTGAGCAGCTTTCCGTTCTCGAGCACCCAGTAATACTTCACGTCGCCGTCGGGACCTCCGGACACGACGTACTGGATCGTCGCGGACGCGCCGGCGCGCTCGGGTTGGTCCTTGGCGAGCTCGCGCGCTTCGTCGAGCCACTCCTGGGTCAAGTACTTGGTCACGTCGAGCCAACACCTTTCGTCATCGTGTGCGCACGGCCTCACTGGCTCGAACGCCTGCAAACAAGTCGTCCTCAGGATCGCTGGAAGTCGCGTCGCCGACGAGGGACCGGGCGAGGATGTACTCGTCCCAGGGGAACACCTCGCGGATGACGTCGTCGGGCAGCCGCATCCAATGCCCTTCCGGATCGACCTGGGTGCGGTGCGCGAGCAACGCGGCGCGGCGGTGATGGAGCCACTCGCCGACGTCGACGAAGGTCGTGAACTGAGTGTCGTGCTCGGGCATCCCGCGCTCGAACCACTGCGCGTACGGGCTCTCCTCACCTCGCCGAATGTGAGTGTCGTGGAGCGCCTGGACTCGGCGACGTGAGAACCCGGTGTAGTAGATCTTCGACGGCTGCCACGGCGGACCCGCCGCGGGATGACAGTCGGGATCACCCGCCTCGGTGAAAGCCGGTACCGACACCTCGTGCACTCGGATGTGATCAGGGTGCGGGTAGAACTGCCGGTCCTCGGCGTAGGTCACGATCACCTGCGGTCGTTCGGCGCGGATGATCCGGACCAGCCGCTCGATCGCCTCTTCGAGCGGGGCGTTCGCGAAGTTGTCGGCCCGGGCGTTCACGTCGGTGTCGGGCATCCCTGAGTCGTGGTACCCGAGCATGTGCACGACGTCGTACCCAATTGCATCCGCGCTGGCCTGGAGCTCGTCGAGCCGCACCTGGGTGAGGTTCGCGCGCACCTCGGGCGTATCGACCGCGGGGTTGAGGATGTCACCGGCCTCACCGCCGGTGCAGCACACGAGCACGGTGCGCACCCCCTCTTCGTGATAGCGCGCCATCGTCGCCGCACCCTTCGACGCTTCGTCGTCGGGGTGCGCATGCACGCTCAGCACGCAGAGGGGATTGCGATCGCGATCGACGGGGGGTTCGGTCGACAACGCCATGTCGATGCAGGGTACCGCGCAGGACGCGACTCATCGCTCCGTTACAGTCCGTGCGTGCCGCGACGCGCCGGGTTGGGTGTGTGCGTCGCGCTCCTTCTCCTGATCGGGACCATCCCCGCGGCGGGCGCCGGCACGGCCGTCACTCCTGAGCTCACGTGGCGCGGCTGTCGGGACGGCTTCGAGTGCGCCACCCTCGAGGTGCCGGTCGACTACTCGGTTCCCGACGGCGAACAGGTCACCATCGCCCTGATCCGTCGCGCCGCGACCGACTCTGGGAACCGGATCGGGAGCCTGGTCGTCAACTATGGCGGGCCGGGCGATCCCGGCACCGAGACGTTTCGGTTGGCCTACTCGTCGCTGCCCGAGGTCGTGCGGGAGCGCTTCGATCTCGTGAGCTTCGATCCGCGCGGGACGGGCAGATCACGCCCGATCGACTGCATTGACGATCGCACCTTCGATGATGCGTGGACCGAAGACGTCACGCCCGATGACGAATCGGAGCTTCGGTCGTTCTACGACGGCACGGCGTTCTCGATCGACCTGTTCGGGGCGTGCGTCGAGCGCCAGGGCGAGTGGCTGGCGCACGTAGGGACGCGCAACGTTGCCCGTGATCTCGACCGTCTGCGCGCCGCGCTCGGTGACGACAAGCTCACCTACCTCGGGTATTCGTACGGCACGGTCATCGGTGCCGTCTACGCACAGGAGTTTCACGACCGCGTACGCGCGCTCGTCCTCGATTCGGCAATCAACCTCTCGACGACCGCCGAGCAACGCCAGCGCGGTAACGCACGCGGGTTCGAGCGCACACTGAATCGCTTTCTCGACGAGTGCGCGGCGGATGCCGAGTGCGCGTACTCCTCGGATGGTCACCCGCGCGAGGCACTTCTTCAGTTTCGAGACGAGCTCGAGGGAGGCGTGCGCATCGACGGCTCCGACGGCCGCAGCGTGGGCATCACCGAGCTGTACGTCGCCATGTTGGCCGCTCTCTACCAAGAAGAGACATGGCCGACGCTGGCCGAGGCCCTGCGGGCGGCCGATCACGAGTCCGACGGCGCGCTGTTGCAACGGCTCAGCGACCTCTATGCCGGACGGCGCGACGACGGGACGTACACCAACATCCAGGAAGCGATCAGCGTCATCAACTGCGCCGATCAGCCCCTCGAGCGAGTCAGCTTCGAGGAGTTCGCCGCGCGCTTCGACGACTTCGTCGACCGCTATCCGATCTTCGGTCGCGCCTTCGCTGGCTCTCCGCTTGGTTGTGATCCTCGCCTGCCGGTTCCCTCCGCCGAAGAACGCCTCGGCGATGTCCGGACGGCCGAGGCACCCGCCGTACTCGTGGTAGTCGTCACCGACGATCCGGTCACGCCATCTGCCGGATCGATCGACCTCCGGAAGCGCTTGGATGGCTCACGCCTACTGACGCTTGATGCCGCCCGACACGCGGCGTACGGACTCGGCGTCGCGTGCATCGACGACGCAGTGAACGACTATCTCGTGAACCTCGAGCTGCCGGCCCCGAAGACGGTCTGCGAGGGCTGACGCTTCAATCCCGCTCGAGTCGGAACACCTCGACGCGACCGATGTCCCGCAGCTTGCGCGACCCGTCACGGCGCGCGGCGATGCCCGCGGCAGGAGCGAGCGCCGACGCGAGCTCCGAAGAGACGAGCACCTGGCCCGGTCGTGCGATGTCGGTGAGTCGACTCGCCTGGTTCACGACCGGTCCGAAGTAGTCGCCCTCGCGCGCGAGCAGCTGCCCGAAACTCACGCCTGATCGCACCGCGGGAAGGACGTCGTCGGCCTCCGATCGCTCGGCCAGCGTCAGGGCAATCGACGCGGCCGCGCCGGCCGTGTCGGAGACGAACATCACTTCGTCGCCGATGGTCTTGACCACCCGACCGCCTTGCTCAACGACTGCATCGTGGGCAACGTCGGTGAAGCGTGCAACGAGCGTCGCGAGCTCTTCACCTTCGAGATCCTTTGCGAGCGCGGTGAAGCCGACGAGATCGACGAACCCGACCGCGCCGGCGACCGTGCCCGGTGTGGATGGATCCACACCCGCGAGCCGTCGCCAGATCGCAGCACGGAGCTGGAGCCGGTGCGCATGATCGAAGAGCTGCGCGATCCCGTCGAAGTCGAGCCGCTCGGCGAGTGCAATCGAGAGCTGCTTCTCATCGAGACCTGCTTCGATCGCCAGCTCGAACGATCGGGCGAGCTCATCGGTCTCCGAGTCCGCCACCCGTGCCAGGGATGAGCTCAAGACACGCGCTTGCGCGAGCGCCCGATCGAGCGTCCAGTCGAACACCGAGCCGGTGCGGATGCGATCGACGAACGCACGCAACGCGTCGACATCGGCGTTGGTGAAGACGGGCAGGTCGTCGGCGAGATCGGGGAACCCGATGGCACGCCACAACAGCTTGGCGGTCGCCAGATCGGCACCGGCGCGCTGCGCGAGCTGCTCCAACGTGTACTGGCGCGTTCCCGGAAGGATCGCCCGGTCGAGCACGAGCAACGACAGGTATCCGTGCTCGACAGCGTTGTCGATCTCCGCGTGCGTGGCGCCGCGGCGGCGCAGGAACCGCAGGAGGGATCGCTTCACGCGGAGCGGGGCACGTCCTTCCAGGGCAGCTCGCGTGAGCTGTCGGGCTCCTTGGGAAGGCCGAGCACCCGCTCACCGAGGATGTTGCGCATCACGTTGGAGGTGCCGCCTTCGATCGTGTTCGCTTGCGCGCGCAGGAAGCCACGTGCGATGTCGCGTGATGCGTCGCTCTCAGCCGTCATCCAAGCCATCCCGCGCTCCTCGGTGCCCGCGAGCCTCAGCTCGCGACCCTCCCAGGCCATGCCCCGAGCACCTTCGAGGTCGATCGCCAGCTTCTGGAGCCGCTGGTTGTACTCGGCTTGCATCAGCTTGGTGATCGAGCCCTCGGGCCCAGCTTCGGCGCCCGACTTCCGCCGGTCGGCGGCGCGCTGGTTGTTGAGGCGGATCAGTCGATTCTCGATGTAGGCCTGCGCGAGCCGCTGGCGCATGCGCGGATCGGTGACGTCAGCGTGACGAGTCAGGAGCCGATCGAGCGCACTCCCGCCGACGGCTTCGCCACCGAGGGAACCCGCACCCGACAGCGCTACCCGCTCGTTCATCAGCGTGGTGACGGCGACGCGCCATCCCTCACCTTCGGGTCCGACGCGCATCGAGTCGGGGATGCGCACCTCCTCCATGAAGACCTCGTTGAACTCCGCATCACCCGTGATCTGCACAAGCGGACGTACGTCAACGCCTGGGGCCTGCATGTCGAGCACGAAGTAGGACAGACCCTTGTGCTTGGGCACGTCCGGATTGGTGCGCGCCACCAACATCCCGTAGCGAGCGATGTGCGCGACCGTGGTCCACACCTTCTGGCCGGTGACGATCCACTCGTCGCCGTCGCGCACAGCACGGGTCGACAGACCGGCAACGTCAGAGCCGGCACCAGGCTCGGAGAACAGCTGACACCAGATCTCTTCGTTCGTCGCCAACCCGCGGAGGAACTTGTGCTTCTGCTCCTCGGTGCCCCACGTGATGATCGTGGGACCACCCATGCCGATGCCGATGATGTTGAACGGGCGCGGCGCCTTGTAGTGGTTGAGCACGTCGTTCACGTGCTTCGCCTGACCCGGTGTCAACGACAACCCGGCGCCGTACTCCTGCGGCCAGGTGGGCGTGGCGTATCCCGCCTCACCCAGGCGCGTGCACCAGTCGTCATAGTCGATCGCGGCACGCATCTCGCCCCACCGCTCGCGATCGTCGGAGTCGATCGCTTCGATCCAGCCGGGCGGGAGCTGCTCGTGCAACCACGCCAACGTCTGATCCCGCAGCTGCTCTGCGGTCACCTCGGGAGCATCGACGGCCACCGCGGGATCGTACCTGCGACGGCGGTCGGGGCACCTGCTCCCAGGAGGCCTCCCGTAGGCTCGCGCGGTGATCCGCGCCTGGCGGTACCGCGAGGGCACCGACCAACCGGAGGCGATCGAAGGCACCGCGTTGCCGCAACCGTCTTCGGATGCGTTGCTCTGGATCGACTGTGTACACGCCAGCGACGACGAGCTCGAGCTGCTCGGCGCACACCTGAGGCTCAGCAAGTTCGTGATCGAAGACCTCCAGCAGGGCGAGCACCGCACGAAGCTCGACCGCTATGGCGACCACTTCCACATCGCGGTCCATGACTGCGAGCTCCGCGGCGATCTCGACGATCTTGAGGCCAACGTCGAGCTTGCGATGCGCGAGATCGACCTCGTGTTCGGCGATGGCTGGCTGCTCTCGGTCTGTCAGGAAAACGGCGAAGAGCAACAGCCGCACCCACCGATCGACGCGGTGCGACGCACCTTCGAACGCCAACGCGGTGCGGACGGAACCACTGAGGAAGGCTTCCTCCTCTGGGCGCTTCTCGACATGGTGGTGGACCGGTACTTGCTCGTCAACGACGCGGTGGACGATCGTCTCGACGCCTTGCAAGAGGTGGTGCTGGACGACGATGTCGACCGGATCAGGCGCGGACGACCGCGCCAGCTCTTCGACACCAGCAAGTCGTTGCTGCGCTTCCGGCGCGCCGCGCTCCCCCTCCGAGAGGTCATCGGTCAGCTCCTGCGGCGTGACGTCCCCAACATCGGTCCGGTGGCGCTCGCGCACTTCCAGGATCTCTATGACCACATCCTTCTAGTCGCGGACCTCACCGAATCGCAGCGCGACGTCCTCACCGGCCTCCGCGACGCCGACCTCGCGGTCACTTCGAACCAGATGAGCCTCGTACAGCAGAAGATCGCGTCGTGGGGCGCCCTCCTTTTGATCGCCACGCTCATCACGGGGTTCCTCGGCATGAACTTCCGGGACGCGCCCGACGTGTCCTGGGAAGAAGGGTTCCTCTGGATCGGCGGCGTCGTGCTGGTGCTCGGCGGGCCGATGTACCTCTACTTCCGGCGCCGAAAATGGCTCTGATCCGACGTCACCATCGCGAGCGACACCGCTTCCGGCGCATCGGCTGGCTCCGCGCTGCGGTGCTCGGCGCCAACGACGGGATCGTCTCCACCGCCAGCATCCTGATCGGAGTGACCGCAGCGTCCGCCGGTCGGACCGCGATCATCGTTGCCGGCCTCGCTGCGCTCGTGGGTGGCGCGCTCTCGATGGCGGCTGGCGAGTACGTGTCGGTGAGCTCGCAGCGAGACACCGAACGGGCCGACATCGCGCGCGAGCGCGGCGAGCTGTCACGCAGTCCGGGACTCGAGCTCGACGAGCTGACCGACATCTACGTCAAGCGAGGCCTTGACCGCGACCTCGCCCACGAAGTCGCGGTGCAGCTCACGGCGGTGGACCCACTCGGTGCACACCTGCGAGACGAGCTGGGCATGCACGAGTCGACGCGCGCGCGGCCGCTGCAGGCCGCGTTCGTCTCGGCCGCGAGCTTCGCGGCCGGTGCGGTCATCCCACTTGCCGTCGCGGCAGCGGCGCCAGCCGATGGTCGCCTCGCGGTGATCGCCGGGGCTGCACTCGTGCTGCTCGCCGTGACCGGCGCCGTCAGCGGTCGGCTCGGTGGCGCACCCGCGCCGCGGGCTGCCGCTCGAGTGCTGGCCGGCGGCGGCATCGCGATGGGCGCCGCTGCCCTCATCGGCGAGCTCGTCGGCACGCAGATCTAGCGGTCGCTCACTCCGCCGCGGCTCGCCGGGAGCCGATGATGCGCGACGCTCGCCACCCGATCTCGAGCACCAGCATCGCTCCGGCCGCGATCAATGCACCTTGCCCGATGATCCGCCATTGCGGGAGCTCGAGCGCGTAGAAGTCGCGGAACGGCTCGATGACGAGGATGAGCGCGACTGCACCCACCATCGCGCCCACGAGCGCGGCCTTCCAACGGGAGAACGGGCGGGCCAGGATCACGAGCACCCACAGCCCCACCGCCACCAGCACGAGCGTGGTGGTCGTGCGCGACTCACGGAACGAGAGGTTCTCCTCGAAGCGCGCGATCGCGTACGTCACGAGAGAGGCCGCGCCCGCCACGATGCCAGCGGGCACGCAGAAGCGCAGGACGCGTTGGAGGAAGCCCGGGATGTAGCGACGCGGGTTGGGCGCGAGCGCGAGGAAGAACCCGGGGACGCCGATGGTGAACGTGCTCACGATCGTGAGATGGCGCGGAAGGAACGGATAGCGCCAGCCGGTGATGACGACGGCGACCGCGAGCAGGATCGCGTAGACCGTCTTGGTCACGAACAGGTTGGCCGACCGCTCGATGTTCGCGATGACGCGACGACCCTCGGCGACCACGCCCGGCATGGTGGAGAACCGGCCGTCGAGGAGCACCAGCTGCGCGACGGCGCGGGTGGCAGCGGCGCCCGAACCCATGGCGATGCCCAGGTCCGCGTCTTTGAGCGCCAAAGCGTCGTTCACGCCGTCGCCGGTCATCGCGACGACGTGGCCCTTGGACTGGAGAGCTCCGACCATCGCCCGCTTCTGCTGGGGCGTGACGCGGCCGAACACGGAGTTGCGCTCGAGCACCTCGGCCAGCGCGTCCTCGTCGTCCGGCAGATCACGGGCATCCATCACGGAGTCGGCACCGGCAAGCCCGACGGTGCGTGCGACAGCCGCGACGGTGCGCGGGTTGTCGCCCGAGATGACCTTGAGGCTCACGCCTTGTTCGGCGAAGTACGCGAGGGTTTCGGCGGCATCAGAGCGGACGTTCTCTGCGAGCAACACCAGCGCGGTCGCCTGGAGGTCGTCGGGAAGCGTCTCGCGCTCGAGGCCTGACGCCGAACGAGCGAGCACCAGCACCCGATGTCCCTCGGCCGCGAGCTGGTCGGCCCGCGCACGCGCCTCGCTCTCGGGGTCCGCGGCGAGCACCATCTCAGGCGCTCCGAACACCCACGTTCCTTGTGCGCCAAACTCGGCTGCGCTCCACTTTCGGGCCGACGAGAACGGCACGACCGCCGTGCGCTCCCACCCCGGGTCGCTGAATGCCAGCGCGAGCGCACCGAGGGTGGCGTTGCGGTTCTCGTCGGCGGCGAGGGCTCCCAGGGCACGCGCGACGTCACCCTCGCCTTCCGCCAGCACTTCGAGGCGGTCGAACACCACATCGCCCTCGGTGAGCGTTCCGGTCTTGTCGAGGCAGACCACGTCCACGCGCGCGAGCACCTCGACCGCCGGCAGCTCCTGCACGAGCACGTTGCGGCGCGCCAACGTCACGCTCGCGATGCCGAACGCGAGGCTCGTGAGCAGCACGAGACCTTCGGGAACCATGCCGACGACACCTGCGACCACACCCGTGAGTGCGGCATCGACGTCGTGGGTGTCGAGCTGCCGCCAGAGCAGCAGTCCGGCGACCGGGAAGAGCGCGTACTGGATGCAACGCAAGAGCGTGTTGATGCCGGACACGAGCTCGGACTTCACGAGCGTGAATCGGCGCGCTTCAAGTGCCAAGCGGCGCGCGTAGGCGTCGTCGCCAACCTGTGTCGCCTGGAAGCGACCCGATCCAGCCACGACGAACGAGCCCGAGAGAACCTCGTCGCCGCGCTCCTTCGCGACCGGGTCGGATTCACCAGTGAGCAGCGACTCGTCGATCTCCAGTCCCGCGACTGAGCGCACCTGACCGTCGACCGGAACCTGATCGCCGGTCCGGAGCTCGCAGAGGTCGTCGAGCACGATCTCCTCGACGGGAACGTCCGTGCTGCTCCCGTCGCGCACGACATGGAGTCGGGGTGCGACGGTGACCGCGAGGCTGTCGAGGGTTCGCTTGGCCCGGACCTCTTGCACGATCCCGATGAGGGAGTTGGCGATCAGGATCAGACCGAAGGTCGCATCCTGGATCTCGCCGACGCTCAGGATCACCGCAAGCATCACGCCGAGAATCGCGTTGAAGCGCGTGAACACGTTCGCGCGGACGATCTCGCCGTAGGTGCGGCTCGTGCGCTCGCGCGTCTGGTTCGTGAGACCGCGCGCGACGCGGTCATCAACCTCAGAAGAGGCAAGCCCGGCGTCGGGGGTCTCGTGCGACGCCTTTGTCGCGGTCACGTGGTGAAACTCTTCAGAAGTCTGAACTTCCAGCAGGAACCAGCTCGATCTCGCCGGTGTCGTCGTCCTCGCGGAGGTGATACCCGCACCGTTCGGCGAGCAGTGCTTGACCCTCATCGGGTCCGCTCGCGATGAGCTCGTCACCAGCTTGGAGGCTTGCGTGTCCGCGCGGGCGGTAGACGTAGCGACCGGCACGTCGGATCGCGAGCAGGTAGAAGCCCGTCTCCACCTCGAGCCGCGCCTGCGCGAGCGTCTTGCCGTCGAGGTCAGACCCGGCGGCGACGGGCACCCACGCGATCACCTCGTCGCTCTCGCCGAGCGCCATCTTCAGCACCGGGTGCATCTCCTCGCCTTCCTCGACGAGCCAGACCATCTCTTGCGCCGCGTCGCCGAGCTCCTCCGCCGCACCACCTAGATGCAGCAGACCCCGGAGCGGTGACGGATCCACCTCGTCGGCGGCACTTCGCAGCACCCACACCTCGAGCCGTTCGCGCATCTCATCGAGCCGATCTTCGAGGTGCGTGACCTCGGCCGCGAGGCTCTGGTCGTTGAACAACAACGCCGAGTACGCCAGACCGACAGCCACCTCGGAGACGTTCTTCATCTCGACGAGCACGTCGACGGCACGGTCGAGGTCGGTGATGGTCGGGTCTTCCTCGATCGACGGCGGGCGCCACTCCGGCGCGCCGGCCAGCTCTCGGAGCTCGGCGATCCCGGCGGGCGGGCCGCGCAGGATGAGCACATCGTCGGGGACGAGCACCTCGTCACCATCGGGGTCGATGATCCACTCCTTGCCCCGACGGATCGCAACGACGCGCATCCCGGTCTCGACGGGAAGCTCGAGATCGGCGAGGGATCGTCCCGACAGTCCCGAATCCTCACGTACGCGCACTCGGTGCGACACCTCTTCGGCGGCCGCGAGGTCGGCGACCAGAGCAGCCGGGATTCCAAGGCGACGGGTGACGATGCGGGCGATGCCTTCGGCCGCGTTCGCGACGCGTTCGATGGTGGCCACGACGTGCAGGACGCTCGACATCTCTTCGGCGTCGCGCGGCGAACGGGCCGCGAGCACACAGACCTCGCGCATCTCGTGCACCAGTCCGCTCAGGCGCTCTTCGAGCTCATGCACCTCGGCGGCCATGTGCTCATCGGCGAAAAAGAGTGCCGCGTACGCCAGGTCGACCATGACTTCGGAGGTGTCCTTCGCCTCCGAGAGCATGGCCTTGAGATTCCGTGGGGGTTTTTCGTCCATCGTCCCTATTGGCTCACTCTCTGAGGCGCAGGATACCTGCACCTCTGGTCGACTCCGCAGGCTCGGTCTCCGCCGATATCGGGGTGGCAAAGCCACACCCGATGTCTGCGCCTCGGTCGTTCGTTCGCCTGCTTCGCAAGAGTCATGAGAGCCCGAGGATGGCAATCGACAGCATCAGCGAAACCGCCCCGAGGAAGTCCGACGCCGACGACACCATGGGAATGCCGTTGTTGTCGGGATCCCACCCGAGGCGATACGTGACCACGCCGACGACGTACGCGACGAAGCACGCCAACGTGGTCGCGACCATCCCCGCGAGCATCATCAGCCCGAGCATCTCCAACACGCCCGGACTGCGAAGGTCGGCGACGACTGCCAGCACATCAGCCGCGCCTCCGAGGACGAGGAACGTTGGCATCGCGACCAGGAACACCGGCGTCACGTCCTCGGCGATCGGCCGAAGCGAAAGGCGCGACGGATCGACGAGACCGAGGTGCATCTTCGTCGAGATCCGGGCCGACAGGATCCCCGCGAGAGAACCCGCGAGCGAGAGCAGTGGTGGGATGACGATCAAGAGCGCCGGTTCGCGCGCGAGCGAGTCGATGCGCGACTGGATCGTGACGCCCGCGAGCGTGCTGATCGTCGCGGCGATGATCACGAACGGCAACGACTCGCGCACGATCCGACGGACGGTCTGGAGCTGCGTGCGCAGCGCGGTGACGACGGCACCGACGGCAACGACCGTTCCGAGGATTGCGACGGTTGCCGGAAGCCATCCGGGCATGTCGAGCACCACGTAGGTCGCCAGGAACAAGCTCGGCAGCGTGACGACGTCACCGGCTGCGGTGATCGTCGGCACGCTCACGTTGTCGATGTCCCACTCGCGCCGCACGCTCAGTGCAGCAACACCCAGCGTGATCGCGAGCACCACGACGCTCGGCAGCAGCGCGGCGACCATCGACACCGCGACCATGTCTTCGAGACTGATTGCGTTCCGAACGCCGAACGCTTCTGCCACTCCCTTGGCGATGACGGCGAGGAGCAACGAGACCCCGAGCGACAAGGAGAGCGCGGCCCAGAGGTTCTGCCCGACTTCGGTATCGCGGCGAGCCGACAGCCGGAACTGGCCGGTGGCGACGAGGGTTCCGAGCCGACTCCCGAGCGCACCGAAGACGTTGCCCCGCAGCCCTACCGCGGCCGGGACGAGGACGAGGAGACCGGGAAGCTGCTCGAGGGTGTCAGTGATCGCGCCGAGCGTCAGCCCGGCTGCGAGACCCGTCGTGGTGGCGAGCAGATGCGCGACGAAACCAGTGCGGATGCCGGCTGGGTCCGCGCGAACGAGCGCGAGGAACCGCCGCACGAGGCGGAGGCGGCCAAGCATGAGTACGTACTCGGAGGTTCGTTCATCGTCTCTTGCTCCATCACGGTCACCTCAAGGGTACTCGCTGACCACCCAAACGCCGTGGCGAGCGTGCCGCAGCGCGGCGATGTCACGTGTCGCCGCTCTCGTTGAAGCGGGTCAATCGGCTTCCGCCTCGGTCAGTGGAAGTCGCGAGATCTCAGGAGCGTGGCGGGGCGGAGCGAGAGCGGCTCGATGCGATGCGCGAGGAGGTTGATGACGCCTTGTCTGCGCTCGAGCATCCCGCGCACGAGCAGCGCGGGTGACGTGCGCGCCACCTTGCGGAAGCGTCTCCACACGGGTGGGGTGCACACCACGTTCACGAGCCCGGTCTCGTCTTCGAGGTTGATGAACACCACTCCCTTCGAGGTCTCCGGTTGCTGTCGGTGCGTGACGACTCCCCCGACCTCCACCACGCTGCGATCAGGCAACCCCCTCAGTGCCTCAGCCGTGACAGCACCGCGAGCGGCCAACGCCTCGCGCACGAACTCCGTGGGGTGCTGGTTCGGCGAAAGGCCGGTCGACCACAGGTCGGCGTTGATCTCGTCGATCGGCTCCATGCCTGGGAGCGCGGGTGCCTCGGTGCCGGTCACCACGCCGGGCAGGGTGCCGGGCCGGGCGTCGCGCAGCGCGCCCGCGGCCCACAGCGCCTCTCGGCGCTCGATGCCGAGTGACCCGAATGCGCCAGCGGTGGCAAGCGTCTCCAGTGCGTCGCTCGGCGCGTTCGTACGCCGGGTGAAGTCTTCGAGTCCGGTGAACGGCCCGTGGACGTCGAACGTCTCGTCGATGCGGTCGAGCAACGCATCCGAGAGCCCGCGCACGTAGCGAAGCCCGATGCGCAGCGCACGGGTGGACGGGTCGGCGTGCCAACCGTTGCGCGGGTGACCGATCGGCCCGGCGTCGGCCGTCCGGGGTTCGAGCGTGCAGTCGCGGCGGGACAGGTTCACGTCGGGGCCGAGGGTCTGCACGCCGTGCCGCACGGCATCGCGCACGAGCGTGTGCGGTGAGTAGAAGCCCATCGGCTGCGCGTTCAGCAACGCGCACACGAACTCGGCCGGGTAGTGCAGCTTCATCCACGAGCTCGAGTACACGAGGTAGGCGAAGCTCACCGAGTGGCTTTCGGGGAAGCCGAACTGCGCGAACGCTTCGAGCTTGTGCGCGATCTCGGTGGCGGCGTCGAGGTCGATGCCGCGTTCGGCCATGCCTTGCATCAGCCGGTCGTGCATGGCCGCCATGCGGTGGCGTGACCGCTTCGATCCCATCGCCTGGCGCAGCTGGTCGGCTTCACCCGGCGTGAAGCCGGCGGCATCGATGGCGATCTGCATGAGCTGCTCCTGGAACAGCGGCACGCCGAGCGTCTTGCGCAGACACGGCTCGAGGATCGGGTGCAGGTAGGTGACGGGCTCCTCGCCGGTGCGTCGTCGGAGATAGGGGTGCACCGAGCCGCCTTGGATCGGGCCGGGACGGATGAGCGCAACCTCCACTACAAGGTCGTAGAACCAGCGCGGACGCAGCCGCGGGAGCGTGCCCATCTGCGCGCGGCTCTCCACCTGGAACACGCCGACGGTGTCGGCCGCGCACAGCAAGTCGTAGACCTCGTCTTCCTGCGGGATGGTGGCGAGGTCGATCTCGATGCCTTCGTGCTCGCGCACGAGGTCGACGGCCAGGTGCAGCATCGTGAGCATCCCGAGCCCGAGCAGGTCGAACTTCACGAGACCGGCCGACGCGCAGTCGTCTTTATCCCACTGGAGCACCGATCGGTCCTCCATGCGGGCCCACTCGACAGGGCAGAACTCCACGAGCGGCCGGTCGGCCATCACCATGCCGCCGGAATGGATGCCGAGGTGGCGCGGGAAGTCGAGCACCTGGGTGGCGAGGTCGAGCACGAGCTCCGGCACCGCCACCCCTTCTTCCTTGGCCATCTCGAACGCGCCGTGATCCCTCCCCCAACGGTCGATCCACTTGGTGAGTGCGTCAGCGTGGCCGGGCGAGAGCCCGGCGACCTTGGCCATCTCCCGCAATGCCGACTTCGGCCGGTAGGTGATGACGTTGGCGACCTGCGCGGCGCGGTCACGCCCGTACTTCTCGTAGACGTACTGGATGACCTCTTCTCGTCGTTGGTGCTCGATGTCGAGATCGATGTCGGGCGGACCGTCGCGCTCGAGCGACAGGAACCGCTCGAAGAGCAATCCGAGCGCGACCGCGTCGGCCTTGGTGATGCCGAGCGCGTAGCAGACGGCGCTGTTCGCCGCGCTTCCTCGCCCCTGGCAGTAGATGTCGTTGGCCTTGCAGAACTCGACGATCTCGAAGATCAAGAGGAAGTAGCCGGGGAACCCGAGCTGCTCGATCACGTCGAGCTCATGAGCTATCTGCTGTTGTGCCTGCGTGTGCTGCGGATGGCTCGGTGGGTACCGGTGTGCCGCGCCGCGCTTCGTCAGCTCCCGCAGCCACGACATGTCGGTGTGCCCATCGGGCACGTCGAGGTCGGGCAGGTTCGGCGCCGCGAGCCGTAGGTCGAACGCGCAGCGCTGCGCGATGTCGACGGTGCGCTCCACCGCGCCGGGCCAGCGCACGAAGCGCCGCTGCTGCTCGGCCGGGCTGCGCAGGTGTGCGAATGACGACGCCGGCAGCCACCCGTCGATCTCATCCAGCGATCGCCGCGACCGAATGGCTGCGAGCGCATTCGCCAACGGTCGTTGCTGTGCAGTGGCGTAGTGAACGTTGTTGGTGGCGATCACGTCGACACCCGTCCTGATGGCGACCTCGGCCAGCGCGTCGTTGCGATGCCGATCGAGCGGATCCCCGTGGTCCCAGAGCTCCACGAGCACGCGGTCGCGACCGAACCCGTCAACCAGCCCGGCGAGCGCACGCCGGGCTGCTGCCGGTCCGTCGGCATGCAACGCGCGTGCAAGCGGTCCTTTGCGGCAGCCAGTGAGCACGAACCAAGCGTCATTGCCAGAGCTCGGTCGGTTCGCGGTGAGGTGCACTCCCGCGCTCGCCGCGTCAGCGAGATCCGTCAAGGTGAACCGCGGCGCGCTCTTCTCGCCCGCCATCTGCCCCGCGCTGATCGCGCGAGCAAGGCGCGCGTGGCCGCGCGGTCCCTCGGCGAGCACGACGAGATGCTCACCGGGCGGATCGGCGACACCTCTACTGGCTCGCTCGCTGCGAAACGGGATACCCGTCTCGCAGTCGTTCGCTCCCCCCCCGGCCCCCAGGGTGAGCTCGGCGCCGAAGACGGTGGGCATCCCCACGGCGGCCGCGGCCAACGCGAAGCGCACGATCCCGTAGAAGCCGTTGTGGTCGGTGACGGCCAGCGCGGCGAGCCCAAGGCGCGCGGCCTCGTCGACCAGCTCCTCGGGATGGCTCGCACCATCGAGGAACGAGAAGTTCGTGTGGCAGTGCAGCTCCGCATAGGCATGCTCGACCACTGGTCCCACTCCGCCGGGACCCAGGACCCCGAAGGGCCGGGCCGAGCACCGTATCGAACAGGTGTTCGAGAGGTCAAGCGCGCCCGTGAGCGGAGCACCGCTCCGCCGTCCTCTCTGCGCAACGGCCGATCACTCACGCGGAGGCGGACATGAACATCCTCGACACGGTCAACCAGCTCAAGCGGATCAAGCGCACTGGACTTGTCGACACCATCAAGGGCGTGCGCGAGCCCGATGCCGGCGTCGAGCCGGTGCCGGCCGAGAAGCTGCGCAAGAAGCTCCTGAAGATCGACGGCGGGTTGCGCTTCCCGCTCGAGGTCATCGAGGGCAAGGGCGGCAAGGAGGGCGACCTGCTCGCGCGGTGGTGCGTGCGGGATGCGCACTGGTGGACGTCGTTCCGCAACGCGCACACGAACATGGTCACCGAGCTGCACATGGTGCTCGACGAGGCGACCCACGAAGTGCGCGCCAAGGACCACTACGTGCAGGTCCGGTGGAACGGGAACGTGCCGAAGGTCGGCGGCTTCAGCACGAAGAAGCCCGAGTTCGAGCGCGAGGGCGCACGTCAGCCCGTGGCGCATGGGCCCGATCCGCTGAATCCTGAGCGTGAGCGTCAGTACATGCTCGACACCAACGAGCTCAAGGAGCTCATCGGCGAGACCATCACCCGTGCGGGCTGGACCTACCGCCAGGTGTACCGGAAGAAGACGCTCGCTGGGGAGTGATTCGGCGGGGGAGGCAGGCCTCCCCCGCCAGCCCCCTCCGGCGGCGTGTTCCGTGACATGGAGATCAAGCGGCGGCAAGAGCCACCGCTCGGGCGCGCCAGCCCATACGTTCTCGAGGTGGCCGCCGTCATCGTGCTCATGGGAGTGACCGGCGTCGGCAAGACCACGGTCGGTCGTCTGGTGGCCGATCACCTCGGGATCCCGTTCGTCGATGCCGACGACTTCCATGATCCCAAGCACATCGAGCACATGCGCCGCGGTGAGCCGCTCGACGACGAAGCCCGCGCGCCTTGGCTGAAGCAACTCAACGCAGAGCTCAAGGAGCATGTCGACACGGACGTGGCGATGGCGTGCTCCGCGTTGAAGCAGACGGATCGCACGAAGCTCACCCGCGGGATCGAGGGAGTGCAGTTCGTGGTTTTGAGCGGTGCGCCGGACCTGCTCCGTGAGCGAATCTCGGCTCGGCGCGATCACTACGCACCAGCGAGCCTGCTCCCGTCACAGCTTGAAGACCTGGAGATCCCGACCGACGCGATCATCATCGGCGTCGACCGCGAGCCCGCCGCGGTCGCAGCAAAGGTCATCGTGGCTTTGGGCCTGGCCTAGACAGGTACGTCAGCGCAGGTCACGCAGCCTTTCGATTCGAGGGTCGTCGCCACCCAAGTAGTCGACGAGCACCCCAAGTACGCGTTCGCGGTCGAGCGTCCCGGCCCGCGCCATCTCTTCGAGGTCGGCCCAGTCGCGAGTGCGATCGAAGAACGCTTTGAACACCGCGAGGTCAACGCAGCTCACGAACGGAACTTGTGACCCAGCGAACGGCTCGACGTGTACGCGGCGACTCACCTCGTCATGGAACGGAGTGGTGCTGAGGAAGAGATCGATCGGTGTCTGGTCCCACCACAGGCGCGCCTGCCCGTCACGTGCGAGGTGCGCGAGCGCGGCCGGATCACGCCTGACTTCCGCTGGCATCGCGGCGATGACCTTGTCGAGGTGCTCGCGATCCGCGAATACGTTGAGATCGATGTCGATCGTGCCGCGAGCGCGTTCCGTGCACCACGCGAGCGCCAGCGCCCCACCGAACGCGTGCGGCACGTCGGCACCTTCCAGCGCCTTGTGGATGGCGATGATCTTCTGCGACAGCGTCATGGCGCGCGCTGGAACTTCGGAGCGCGCAGCGTTGGCTCGTGTCGGGCGGGGAACTGCTCCGCGAGCTCGAGCACCTCGAGGAGCTCACGGCCTCGAGCTTCGGCGTCGTCGACAGCTGGCAGGAGATCGATCTCGAGCGTGAACCCGGCGGCACGGACGACGCGAGCAAGCGTCACCAACGACGGCTCCTTGCGTCCCGCTTCGTACGCAACAACGGTCGCGTGGGACGTTCCCGCGGCCCGGGCGAGCCGACGGAGCGACAGCCCCGAACGCTGACGGGCTGTCCGGATGAGGGCTGCGGCCTCCATGCCGAGATGGTATCCGATCAGATACCACCTCGGCACTCAGGGTCGATGCACGAGGCCCGTTGCGGACACGGCGACCACGGCCCCACCATCGAACAGCTCGCCATCACCAAGCGCGTACGCCGCGATCCAGCCCGGCGTGCGCGCGGCGAGCACTCGGTCGTCGACGATCACCGGCACGCCGCTGGTGCCCGCGATGTCGCGACCCTTGTGCACCCAACGAACCTCACCGGTCATCGCGTCGAGCGGCGAGGTGCAGGTCGTCGTTCGCTGCGCCGATCTGGCGCCAACGCTCACTTCCGGTGGCGATCGACGTGGTGGCCCCGCGAGAGGGCGTCTGATAGGCATCCGATTCCTGGACCAGAGGGGAGCGGCGTGAAGCGTCGTTGGGTGTTGATCGGGATGACCGTGCTCACGTTCGCGATCTCGTTCCCTTCTCCGGCAAGAGGCGGGTCGCCCGAGGAAGAGGGCACGGACTACGCCGGCACGGCACTGAACATCCTCCCGTCCGGCCAATACGGCGCTGTTCCGCCGCCCGAAGGCGCGACGGATCAGGCCCAGATGTACGACGCCCTGACAACTCAGTTCGATGACGTCACCGACGACGACCTCACCACGTACTTCAAGTCGCAGGCGCTCGGCGCGAGCGAGGACGAAGGTCCACTGGTCGAAGAGGAAGACACGCCAGACGGCATCACGATCGTGCGGGACAAGTACAACGTGCCCCACATCACTGGCGAGACGTACGACGACGTCATCAAGGGCGCGGGCTGGGTGTCGGCCCAGGACCGAGGTCTGCTCCTCGAGCAAGCTCGCTACAACGCGCGTGTGGCGGCGATCGACGCGCCCGGACTGCGTGCGATCGACCTGATCGCCAACTTGGCAACGTTCGAGCCGAGCGACCAAACCGAGCAGGAGATCGCAGAGCAGACCAAGGCGCTGGAGGCCGAAGGTGCCAAGGGCAAGGCCGTGCTGCGCGACATCGACACGTTCATCAGCGGGATCAACGCGTACTACGAGCAGTCAGGTAGCGACGCGGAGCCGTGGACCCGCAACGACATCTATGCGCTCAACGCGGTGAAGGGGCAATTCGTCGGTGACGGTGGTGGCGGCGAGGCCAGCCGCTCGATGTTCCTCGACGCCCTGATCGCCGAGCTCGGCGAGACCGACGGCACCGCCGTGTTCGAGGACCTGCGCGAGTCGTACGACCCCGAGAGCGCAGCGAGCGTGCCCGGAAGCGTCGAGTTCCAGCCGGCGCCACGGAGCACGAAGGGCAACATGATCCTCGACGACGGCAGCTTCACGGCCGTCGATGCCGTGGATCGCCAAGAGGCCAGCAACGCGTTGCTCGTGTCGGCCGATCGTTCAGCCAACGGCCATCCGCTGATGGTCGCGGGGCCGCAGATCGGCTACTTCTACCCGGGCTTCCTGCTCGAGATGGACCTCAACGGGCCGGGCATCCACGCGCGCGGCGCTTCGACCGTGCCCCTGCCTGGCTACATCCTCATCGGTCGCAGTGAGGACTACGCGTGGTCGTTGACATCCGCAGGGCTCGACATCATCGACACGTACGTCGAGACCCTGTGCGAAGGAAGCGACACGAAGTACGAGTACAAGGGCAAGTGCGAGGACATGGAGGAGTTCGACGCCGGCATCCTCGATGGGGAGCCCGTCACCTTCTTCCGCACGGTGCACGGTCCGGTGATCGGTTACGCGACCGTCGACGGGGAGCGGGTCGCGGTCACTCGCAAGCGCGCGAGCTACGGCCGCGATGTGGTCGACCAGCTCCTCTTCCGCGACCTGACCCTTGGTGAAGTGGATAACGCTCGCGACTTCTTCCGGTCGGTCAACCAAACCCCGCAGACGTTCAACTCGTTCTACATCGACGACCAGGACATCGCGGTGTTCACGAGCGGCGCGGTGCCGATCCGTCCGCGCGATGTCGACCCCGGGCTGCCCATCGACGGGCGCGGCAACTACGAATGGGGCGACACCATTGGGTTCGCGCAGCACCCACGCGGCATCAACCCACCGAACGGCGAGATCATCAACTGGAACAACCGGCCGATCGGCGGATACCGCGCCGCGGACGAGAACTGGGCGCTTGGGTCGATCCAACGGGTGGAGCTGCTCACGGACAACCTCAGTGACGGCGACGACCTGACACTGGGTGATCTCGTTGCAGCCATGAACGCTGGTGCCACCCAGGATGTACGCGTCATGCAGCTGGAACCGGTGCTCGCCGAGGTCCTGCGCGGCGGCCCCGCGCCGAGCGAGCGCGAGGAGCAGATGCTCCAGCTGCTTGACGACTGGCGTGAGGCCGGTGGCAGCCGGCTCGATCGCGACCAGGACGGGCTCATCGACGATCCGGGCGCAGCGATCATGGATGCTGCGTGGCCGAAGCTGGCCGACGCCTGGGCCGATCCCGTCCTCGGTGATCTGAAGGAGAACCTCGCCGAGGTGATCAGCCGCTTCGACCAGCCGCCTGGCGGTCAGTACGAAGGCTGGCACGGCTACATGGACAAGGACCTGCGCACGTTGCTCGACGAGGACGTGGAGGGCCCGTTCACGATGCAGTACTGCGGCGCGGGTGACCTCGACGCGTGTCGCGAGTCACTGTGGGAGGCGCTGCGAGCTGCCGGTGACGAGCTCGCGGCAGCTCAAGGTGACGACCCGAGCGCGTGGCGCGCCGACGCGACTGCCGAGCGCATCGAGTTCGTCCCGGGTCTGCTGCCGTTCACGATGCAGTACTCGAACCGCCCGAGTGGCATCCAGCAGGTGATCACCTTCACTGACCATCGGCCGCGCTAATCGCGCGGTCGGGGGTCGGTCAAGGAGCGGCGCGCGTGGTAACCGGTTAGTCGTAGACGGCCTCGATGCCGGCTCGGCCGGCTTCGAGCACGACGAGACACGCGACCTGGTGGTCCGCTTCACCGATCACGACCTGCCACAGCGCGCGCCGACGACGCGTGACATGCAGCGACGAGCGACCATCATCTTGTTCCCACCAACGAAGATCGTGCGCCCACGGCCCGGCCCATGCAGTGACCGCGCCACCACCGCCGGGCAGCGCGTCGCAACGAACCTCCGCGGGCGCGGCTGACGCCTCTCCGCGTCCCGACACAGTGACCGGTTGGCCGTCCGCATCGAGCAGCGCGATCGGGAGCGGCGGCGAGTGCACCCGCGCCGGGGATGGCCCTGGCACCGCGCCCGGCCACGCCGGAACCTCGGCTCCGGCCGTCAGCCCGCGATCGCGCGGTTCACCCCATGGCACCCAATTCACGCGCTCGGATGGCGCACGACCACCCGCGATCACTGCGGTCACCACCGACTCATGCCCGAGCATCCCCTGGAGGCGCGCGAGCGCGCGATCAGCCCGGTCGTGGGCGGCCGCGTCACCACCCCAGAACCCGAGCTGGCGCGCCGTCGCCGGCACCACCCGATCGGGCGCCAACCGGATGAGCGTGAGCCCACCGGAAAGACCGCCGTGCTCGGTCAGCCAACCGTCGAGCTGCCACCGCACGCGCGCGACGAGCGCGGCGGGGGTGAGCGCGCCCTCATGGCGCCAGCATCGGAGCAGGTGCTCGTTGTGCTCCGTCTCGGCCTCTACGACTACCTGTGTGCATGCAAGTCCGAGCACCTCGAGCCGTTCCAGCAGACGGTCGGCGAGGCCCTTCGCCGCGAAGGCGGCCTCGTCGACACGCGTCGCCGGCGGATCGAGCTCGCAGGTCTCCACAAGACCCGGCGGAGGTGGTACCGGTGGCGCGGCATCCTCGTCGAGCCCGAGCGCCAAGCGGTGCGCGAGCGCACCTTCGGTGCCGAAGCGAGCGAGCACTGCTGCGGGAGGAAGCGCAGCGACGTCACCCAACGTCGGGATGCCGAGCCGCACGAGGAGGGATGCCAGGTCTTCTCCACGCTCGACCACGTCACGGAAGACGTGCACGGGCCAGGGTGCGAGGAACGCGGGTGACACGTCGGGATCGATGACGCGCGCACTGTCAGGACCGGCGATCCGACTTGCCAGGCGGGCCGCAAAGCGACCGTCGGCCACACCGGCACGAGCGCCGATCACACCGGCGGCGCGGACGGCGTCGAGCACTCGTGTCGCGAGCGCGTCGTCACCACCGAAGTAGCGGGACGGCCCGCGGGTGGGGAACGTGAGCACTCCCGGTCGCTCGAGGACAACCCCCGGGGTGATCGGCTCCGTTGCACGGGCCACCGTCTCGAAGGTGCGGACCTCGGCGGCGAGATCAGCATCGACCACGACCAACCCGGCGCAGCGCGACTCTGCCTCCCGGCGCCGCAAGCCCACCGTCACTCCCTCAGCGCGCGCCTCCACGGACGCGGCGCGCACGACAAGCCCGCGTGCGCCGCGCTCGACCACCGCCAGCGGCGCACCGACGAGCGAGGGATCGGTACGGCACGCGGTCACGACTGCCCACGCTGGGCACCACAGCGCGAACGTGCGCGTGACCACTACCCCGCCAGGGCGACGACCCGCGTCTGTGCCGCTTTACCCTGGCCTTCGACGCGCACCGATCGAGCGCAATTAGTGAGCAGTCCTGCACCCGGCGCGAGACCATGCCACGCGCCACCCGTCGCGTGCAGCCGTAGCACTGCGTCAACTGGCCAGCGCGCGCCGGTTTCGAGGGCGACGAGGATGCTGCCGCGCTCACGGGCACGCGCCACAAGACGCCGCGCGTCACCAACCCGCACATGGCGGGGAACCTCTGCCATGACGAGCGTCGCTCCTTCGAGCAACGCTGCCACCACGGTCGTCCAACGGTCGGTCGACACGCGCCGCACTACTGCGAACCGTTCCAGCGCGACGCCAGCCGCGGCCGCAGCTTCCCCGCCGAGCGTGCCGTCGAGATCGACGGCGGCTGCCCACTCTCCGGTAGCGGTGACCGCAGCCGCGAGCTCGAACGCGAGCGACGTCGCGCCGGCCCCGACCATGCCGGCGACCGTCAGCGTGACCCCGCGCTGGAGCGCCGCACCGGGCACCACGTTCCCCAGCTCACCCGACACCACGATCGCCCGATCCCGCGCCAGTGTGACCGGCGCCGCCTGACGCCCTACCGCCTCCAACCGCGCCCGAGCGTCCTCATCTCTCCGAGGAACCGGGGCCAGACCCATCCCACCGTTCTACCGAACATACGTTCGGTACGCAAGACCACTGTTCTGGAGGCTGTCACCCGTCAATCCGACGGGGCACGGTCTCCAAAATGGAGAGTCAGGCGGTGGGTTCTGGTCTGGGGAGGGGCTCGACGCCCATGGCGCGGAGGTTCTCGTCGGACCAGCCGGCGTCGTCGCCGTAGAACCCGAAGAGGCGTTGGATCGTCTCGACGACCTTCGGTTCGAGCGCGTCCCACTTCTCCGCGGGCGCCTCGACCGTCACATCACTCGAATAGATGGTCACGCGCGTCGCGCCCAGGCCGAGGAGTCGGTTCGCGAGCACGTCGGGTGGACGGCTGCCCTTGGCGTCGGCCATCGAGGCATACCGCTCGATGGCCATGCTCGTCAGCGACCGGTTGCAGTCGAAGATGCGGACGCTCGGTGACGAGCCCTGCCGCGCGTTGACCGTGATCTCCTGGCCCACTTCTCCGCTCCTGGCGTCGCGCCGGGCCGCTCGGGCCCCGGCTCACTGCGCCGCAGGATACCTGCGGCGCGGTCGTTCGCCTCAGTCCTCTTCCTTCTCTCTTATCCCCGCCGGCCCAGCGCGGCGAGAAGCCGGGTCTGGAGGTCGGCTCCGTCGGGCACATCAACGTCCGAACCGAACGCGCCAGTGCCGTCGAGCTCGGCTGCTTGCGGCTCGACCACCTCCCAGCACGCCTCGACGAGTGCCTCGGGCAGGTTCGTGTCCTGACCGGTCGACTCGGCCACGTCCCATCCGTGGATGAGCACGTCGATGAAGCGGTGGCCGCAGTAGACCTCGCCGGGAACCGGTCCGTAGGACACGGCGGCGGGCTTCTCCATCGCACCGTCGGCCTTGAACGCCGCCGCTGCGACCGTGGCCGACGCGTTGTACGCCGCCACCGGGTCGTCGCCGAGCACGTCGCCATCGAGGCGGTCACCCACCTCTTCGATGGTCTTGCCGGCCATCAGCTCGTCAGCCCAGAAGTTCCCCGACACGACGTGGTTCACGAGCTCGCGCACCGTCCAGCCGTCGCACACTGAGTCACGGCCCCACTGGTCGGCCGCGACCGCCGCGAGCTTCGGGCGGGTGAAGTCGAGCGCGCTGGCATGTACCTCAGGGAGGTTGGGCATCGAACGAAACTAGGCGAACAACCGGCCCGCGGGCGGAGGGACGCCGGGCCAGCACAGCCCCTCCATGAAGATCCACGAGCGGCGGTGGATGGCGCTCGGGCCGTAGCCGCGCAGCGCCGCCTTGTGGACGGGCGACGGGTAGCCGACGTTCGACTCGAAGTCGTAAGGCGGGTAGTGCTCGGCCTCCTCGTGCATCATCGCGTCGCGGGTGACCTTGGCCACACACGACGCGGCGGCAACGGCCAGCACCGACGCATCGCCCTTGATCACAAGGGTGCAACGACTCCCGAGCTTGAGGTAGTCGTGGTTGCCATCGAGGATGACGCGGTCGGGCTCGTACCCCTGGTCGGCGAGCTCCTGGAGCGCCCGGTGGCCTGCGACCTTCTGCGCGACGGTCATCCCGAGCGCATCGCACTCCTCGTGTGATGCATGGCCGACGCCGACCGCCAGCGCCCAGTCCCGCACGTTCGCGGCCACGCGCGTGCGCTCGTCACGGAGCAGCTGCTTGGAGTCGCGCACTCCCTTGAGGTGCTCGGGTGCCGGCACGACGGCGGCCACGGTCACGGGGCCGGCCCAGGAGCCTCGGCCCACCTCGTCCATCCCCACGACCACCTTCTCGCCCGCCTGCCAGCAGCGTCGCTCGAGGCGGAGCGTGGGTGTCGCGGTCACGCGGCCGAACGTAGCCGTCCGCCCGCCGGGTCACGGGGACGGCCCCACCCCAGGTTTTTCGGCACGCTCAACCCAACTCTGCGTTGTTCAGCGTGCCGAAAATCACAGCGTGCACGTCGGCGAGCGTGTCGAACGGCGTGTGCGCGACGCCGCTCAGCTCGCACCAGCGTTGGAGCGCACCCTTGGCGAACACCACGTCGGCCAACAGCGCGGCCTTGCGATCGCTCGTGCCGTCCCCGATCAGCACGGTCGTGAGACCCTCGTGTTGCGCGTCTTTGATCGGCGCCTGCTTGCAGGTGCCGCACGTCGAGCACGGGCAGCAACGGTCCTCGTGCGGGAACTCGAGCTCGCCAGACGCCCAATCGATGCGGTTGCTCAGCAATCGCAAGCCGAGCGGCTGGCAGACCTCCTCGGCGTAGAAGCCGAAGCCGTCGGATACGACTGTCACCTCGGCGCCCGCGCCCCGCAACGCTTCGAGCAACGGCACAAAGCCGGGGTCGATCTGCACCTCGCGAGCTACGGTGCGCAGCTGCGCCTCGTCCTTGGGGAGGAGGTCCCACTCGTCGAGCACGCACTCGCGGCTGCCGATCTCGCCGCGCGCGTATGCGTCACTCAGATCACGCCATTCGGGCGCGGCCAGCCGCTCCAGCAGGTGCACACCCGAGTCGACCTGCGTGACGGTTCCGTCGAAGTCGACGAACACCGCGGTCGCCGCGAGATCCAGGTTCATCCCGAAACCCTAGGGTTTGGGCATGGAGCCGGTGACCGTGGCAATCGTGCCGCACACGCACTGGGACCGAGAGTGGTACGAGCCGTTCCAGTCGTTCCGAGTGCGGCTCGTCGGATTGCTCGACTCGTTGCTCGACCTCCTCGAACGCGACCTCTCGTACGCGCGGTTCTTGCTCGACGGGCAGACCGCGGTGCTCGACGACTACCTGGAGATTCGGCCCGAGGCGGCCGGTCGCCTCGGTCGGCTGGTCGCGAGCGGGCGGGTGCAGGTTGGTCCGTGGATGATCCTCATGGACGAGTTCATGGTGTCGGGCGAGACCATCGTGCGCGACCTCCAGATGGGGAACGCCCGCGCCGCGGAGCTCGGTGGTGCGATGCCCGTCGGCTACCTCCCCGACATGTTCGGGCACATCGCGCAGATGCCGCAGATCCTGAAGCTCGCGGGTCTTGAGCACACGGTGGTGTGGCGCGGCGTCCCTGCCGCGATCGATCAAACGGCGTTCTGGTGGGCAGCACCCGACGGCTCACGCGTGCGGGCTGAGTACCTCTACGGCTCGTACTCCAATGGCCGCGACCTCCCCGACGACGCCAAGGCGCTTGTCGCGCGAGCGCGCGGCTACGAGCAAGAGCTCGGATCGGCGCGGCTCGATGGCGGCGGCATGTTGCTCATGAACGGCACCGACCACCAGCTCCCGCAACCCTGGCTCGGTCGGGTCGTCGCCGAAGCGAACGATCTTCAGGACGGCTACCGGTTCGCGGTGACATCGCTCGCGGAGTTCCTCCCCGCGCAGCCCGTCGACGGGATCAACACCTGGTCCGGTGAGCTGCGCTCCGGTGCTCGAGCAAACGTGCTCATGGGGGTGGCGTCCAACCGAGTCGACGTCCACCAAGCGTGTGCCGCAGCCGAACGGGCACTTGAGCGACGGGCCGAGCCGATCAGCGCGCTGTTCCTCGCGGCGGATCGCTACCCCACCCGACTGCTGCAGGTCGGCTGGAGCAATCTCGTGCTCAACAGCGCACACGACTCGTCGTGTGCGTGCAGTCACGACGAAGTCGTCGACGCGGTGACCGTCCGGTACCAAGAAGCGCGCCACATCGGCGACTCGTTGGCTCGCGATGCGATGCGCCGACTGGCGACGGAAGTGATCAGCGAACCGGGCTCGACGATCGTCGTGAACTCCACGCAGCACGATCGGGGCGGGCTCGTCTACGGGTTCGCGCCTGGTGAGGGACCGCTGCACTTCGTCACCGATGACGGTGCGACGTGCCCGGCGCAGGTGCTCCGCACGGTCGGCGGCGACGGGTTCCACCAGGTCGTGACCGGTCAGAAGGTGCGGTGGGTGCTCGAGATGATGCGCGGGCCTGAGTTCGCGGGCAGCCAGATCGCACGAGTCACACCGACCCAGTCCGGCGACAACGAATGGGAGTACGTGTTCGAAGCGGCGCGTGCAGGTGAAGCCGTCCTCGATCTCGAAGCGACCCGCGAGGAGATCCTCGCCCTCGGTCAAGCCGGCGCGACTGTGCGGTTCCGACAGGTGAGAGCGCCCGCACGCGAGTTCGTGTTCGCCGCCGACACGGTGCCGGGGTTCGGCTGGCGCACCTACCGGGCGGTTGACGGCGACGGTCCGTCCACCGCCCTGCGTGGTGATGACCATTCGATCGCGAACGAACACCTCGAAGTGGTCGTTGATCCGGCCGACGGCACCTTCTCCGTCACCACGAATGACGGTGTCACCGTGCATGGGCTCGATCGCCTCGTCGATGGCGGCGACGGCGGCGACACCTACAGCTACTCCCCGCCCGCACAGGACCGTCTCGTCGATGCTCCGACGCGCGTCACGGTCACTCTGCTTGAACCAGGTCCGCTTCGCGCACGTCTGCTGATCGAGCGCACCTACGAATGGCCGCGTGCAGCCGTCGGCGACGCCCAGGCGTGCACCGAGCGCAGCGACAACACCGTGCCGGTCGACGTACGTACCGAGCTCGAGCTCCGGTCGGGTGAGCGCTTCGTCCGCGTCCACACGACGCTCGACAATCGTGCGCGCGACCATCGACTGCGCGCGCACTTCCCGCTCCCCGCCGCGGTCGACGGATCGGACGCGGAGTGCGCGTTCACGGTCGTGCACCGTGGCCTCGAGGCCGAGGGTGGACCGCACGAGTTCGGACTTCCCACGTTCGTGTCCCGCCGCTTCGTTGACTGCTCCGACGGGTCCGCGGGCCTCGCAGTCCTGCACGACGGGCTTCTCGAGTACGAGGTCGTCGACGACGGTCGCGAGCTCGCGCTCACGATGCTCCGCGCCACCGGCTACCTCTCGCGCATCGAGCCCTCGCTTCGTCCGAACCCGGCGGGGCCGCCCGACGAGCTCGAAGGACCCCAACTCCAACGCGTGCTGTCGTTCGACTACGCGGTGCTGCCTCACCGCGGCGACTGGCGTGCAGCCGATCTGTACGCCGCGGCCGACGAGCTCCTGGTTCCCCTCGAACGCGTGCGGGGCGACGGTGTCGACAGCGCGCATCGCCCGCCGTCGGGTCAGGAGCTGTCAGTCGACGGCGCGCAGGTGAGCGCCGTCGTTCGTGACGGAATCGGACTCGTCGTGCGGGTGTTCAATGCGTCACCAGAGCCGAGCGTCGCGACGGTCGAACGCCACGGCCCGGTGCAGGGGTGGATCATCGATCTGTTGGGCCGCCCGGTGTCACGCTTCGAAGGCACCGTCGACCTGCACCCCTGGGAGATCGCCACGTTGCGCCTGGACTGACGAAGGTCAAGACCTTGTTTGGTCAGCCAAGCAGCGCTTCGCCGGTCGGTTCGGTGGTTGACCACTCCGGATCCAGCCCGGGTGCTCGAAGGGCCACGCCCGTCGGGACCTCCCAGAGCAGCGCGGCTCGTTCACCGTGCCAGCGAACGGAGAAAGACACCGGACCATGGCGCGTCGGTGCGCCGCGCAGATCGATCGGTCCACCCCGCCACTCATTGGGCAATTCCGCAAGGATCGAGGTCGCTCCGTCGGCGTCGTAGACGAGCAAGGACCGCAACGCGAGCAAGAACGGCGCACCGCCCTCGGCGCGTGCCGCGGTCACGTCGGACCACGACATCTGGTGTGGCGAGCGACGGGCCGCGGCGCGGCGTTGCCGCCAGGTCAACATCGCCCATCCCGCGGTTGCTTCGTCGTCAAAGCCCCAATCTTCAAGCGCCGCGACTGCCCGCGGTTCCGCAGTCGACAGCAACGCGGCGCCGAGCGCGCACCGGACCGCGGTCATCAGTGATTCGTCGGCAACCTCGAACCTCGTGCCCCGGTCGATCTGACGCTGCCAACCTCGCGCCACCGAGTCGGCATCCGGTATGGTCGCGAGGTCGATGGGTGCGCCGGCACGTCGGCCGGACAGCACAAGCCGCACGGTGGCGCGGTGAGGCACCGGATGCAGGAAGGCCGCCTCGATTCGTGCTCCCCGATCGCGCATCGGCCGGAACGCGCCGGTCTGCGCGCCACCCGACATCACTTCTAGCTCCACCCCTCCGACGCCGCAGGACCAACGCGATGGCGGCCGGGGCGACACGACGGCCGACCTCCCATCCAGGAACACCTCCGCGCCGTCGAGCGTGATCGCCGACGCACCGGATGCTACGAGCGCGACGACAAACGGCGCCGGTGATGCGTTCTCGACCTCGACCACGATCGGATCGCCATCCCCGGCCACGCCGTACACCCGATGCAGCGCGTCACCACTCGGCACACGCATCGCGGTCTGCACAACTGGTGTGCCGTCGATCAGCGTCTGACGGACCGACGCTTCCCGCTCGGGAACGTGCCAGCGATCCTCGGCGCCGATCCACCAACCCAGCTCCCATGTGGCATCGGTCGGCGCGACGCGGCCCCGCTCGTCGACCAGTGCTCGATGCCGGTGCCCGAGCGCACCAACGAGGGTCTGAACCACCTAGCGCATGCCGTGGAGCTCGGGCTTGGCCTCCCGGAGCATGAGTGCCGGCACCATGTCGGCGGCCCGGGCACCTTCGTAAAGGATCGCACCGACGAAGGCCGCGATCGGCATCTCGACCCCGGCGCGGGCCGCGAGCTCGAGCACCGATCGCGTGCTCTTGACACCCTCGGCGACCATCTTCATCTCCGCGACGATCTCGTCGATCTTCCGACCCTTGCCGAGCTCGAAGCCCACGTGTCGGTTTCGGCTCTTCTCGCTCGCGCACGTCGCGACGAGATCACCCATCCCGGCGAGACCCGAGAACGTGAGCGGGTCCCCTCCGAGCGCGATGCCCAACCGCGCCAGCTCTGCGAGCCCCCGCGTGATCAGTGCAGCCTTCGTGTTGTCGCCGTACCCGAGCCCGGCCGCGATGCCAGCACCGATCGCGACGACGTTCTTCAGTGCGCCGGCGATCTCACACCCGATGACATCGGGGTTCGTGTACACCCGGAAGGTGCGGGTCATGAACACCTTCTGGAGCTCGCGCGCTGTGTCCTCATCGGTCATCGCCACTACTGACGCGGTCGGCTGACCCTCTGCGACCTCTTGAGCGAGGTTCGGTCCCGTGAGCACACCGATGCGACTGGTGTCCTTACGCCCGAGCACGTCGGCCACCACCTCGGTCATGCGCAGGTACGTCTCTTGCTCCACGCCCTTTGAGAGGCTGACGACCGGAACATCCGGCGCAATCGACGGCGCCGCAGCGCTGAGCACCTCGCGAAATCCGTGACTCGGTACGGCGATCACGACCACCTCGGATTCGGCGCAAACCGCCGCAAGGTCGTTGGTAGCGCGCACCCGCTCCGAGATCTGGATGCCGGGGAGATACCGATCGTTCTCGTGCGTCGCCTCGAGCCGCTTGGCCAGATCTGCGTCGCGCGCCCAGAGGGTCACATCGACGTTGTCGGCCATGACGGCCGCGACCGTGGTGCCCCACGACCCGGCACCGATCATGCAGGTCTTCATGTTGCGCTGCGCACGGCCGGGCGCATGACGGCAGTTGCGGGCGACCGCACCCACCATCTGTCCTCGCCCTCCTTTGGTTGCTGCGGGTAGATCTCGCGGGCTCTCGCCACACACTTGGCGATGGCGGTCATGATCCGATCGGTTGCCTCGTAGATGTCCTCGTCGGGCCCCACGCGCACGCGTTCACCCACGACAACGGTCTCGGCGACTCCTGCCCGCCATCGAGGCTTGCGTCCTTTGAACAGGATCCGGTGCGCACCCCACATGCCGACCGGGGTGACAGGTACGCCGCTCATCGCCGCAAGCCGCGCCGTGCCCGTCTTGCCGGCCATCGGGTCGAGATCGAGCGAGATCGTCCCCTCCGGAAACACGCAGATGCACTCGCCACCGCGCAGCGCCTGCACGGCCGCGTCGAGCGAACCCGCCGCCTCGGACGTTTCGCGAGCCACGGGGATCTGGTGCGCGTGGCGCAGCACGAAGCCAACGCCGGCCTTGTCGAACAGCTCCTTCTTGGCGAGGAAGCGCACGTGGCGGTGTCGGCGGTGGGCAAGGTGCCCAAGCACCATCGGATCGAGGTACGAAGAGTGGTTGCTCGCGAGGATGAGGGGACCGTGCACCGGCACACGCTGCAAGCCCTCGATCGTGAAGCGGAGCGCGAGTCGCGTCGGAGCCATGAGCACGCCGCGCGCAAAGGCGTACGTAGGCTCCATCTCTACTGCTCCGCTCCCGCTTCGCTACTTCCGCTTCGCTCCATCCGCTTCGCTCGCTGCGCGTGTTCCGCTCGCTGCGCTCGCTTCACGGCCGGTAGCATACGCAGCCCATGAGCGGAGACGTCGCGCGGAGTCCGCGCGTCGGTGTCGTCATCCCGATCCGTTCCTTCATCGGAGCGAAGGCTCGCCTCGCTGATCATCTCGATGAGGACGCGCGCGCCACAGCATTGCGACTGATGGCCGATCGAGTGCTCGACGCGGCAGCACCCCTCACCGTGATCGTCGTCTCGAGCGCTCCAGAAGTTCGTGCTTGGGCGGTCGAGCGCGGTGTCGAGGTCGTCGATGACGCGGGATCCCTCGACGCAGCGGCGGCGGGAGGGGTCGAGCACCTCAGGGCTCGGGGCTTCACGCGGGCGGTCGTCGTGCACGCCGACCTCCCCCACGCTCGGTCACTCGCACCCCTGGCCGAGGACTTCGGAGCAGATGTCGTCGCGATGGTCCCCTGCCATCGCGAGGACGGCACGAACGTGCTGTCGGTCCCCACGACCGTTGACTTCACCTTCGCCTACGGCGCCGGCTCCTTCGCCCGGCACGTCGCCGAAGCGCAACAGCTCGGCCTCAACACGGTGGTGATCCACGACCCGGAGCTCTCCATCGACGTCGACGTGCCCGACGATCTCGAACATCTGCGGTCGTCGAGCCCGACGTGATCGAGTCGCAGAACCTGACGCCGCCAACGCGAGCGCTCGCGGTTGGCGCTCACTTCGACGACATCGAGTTTGGGTGTGGTGCGACCCTCGCCAAGTGGGCATCGGCAGGAACCGAAGTTCACTGCTGCGTGCTGACCGACGGCTCGAAGGGGACCTGGGATCCCGATCGCGATCTGGCCAACCTCGTCGCCGAGCGCCGTCGCGAACAGGAGGCCGCGGCGGACGTCCTCGGCGTGAAAGCCGTCCACTTCCTCGAGTTCGTCGACGGGGAGCTCGTCGATGGCATCGACCAGCGTGCTGCCCTCTCCGCAGTGATCCGTGAGGCGAAGCCCGACGTCGTCCTCGGGCACGATCCGTGGAAGCGCTACCGAGTGCACCCCGACCACGCGGCTGCGGGCCACCTCACCATCAACGCCATCGTCGCCGCCCGCGATCCCCACTTCTTCCCCAACCAGGGCGAGCCTCATCGCCCGACCACGCTCTTGCTCTTCGAAGCAGAGGAACAGGACCATGTCGAAGACGCGGAGACCTTCCTAGAGAAGAAGGTCGAAGCGCTCCTGGCCCACAAGAGCCAATGGAAGTCGACGATGGGCATCGACGAGGACTCGCCCGCAGCCGCCGACCAAAGGGCGGCGTTCAAAGTGCAGATCGCGCAAGCAGCTCGCGCCGCCGGGCAGCACGCCGGCCTCGCCTCCGCAGAGGCCTTCAAGCGGATCGAACCGCTCTAGGACGACGACGCCAGGTGTTCGCCGATGACCGGCTTGTCCGGTCCTCAACCACAGCGCCGCAACCTGGGCCGCGCCGGAGGGGGCCGACGGGGGAGGCTGGCCCTCCCCCGTCCCACCTGTCTCCCCCGTGAAAACGAAACCGGGGGGCCCGAAGGCCCCCCGGTTCGGAGAGGTGGAGCAGGTCTAGCGGCTGCGCTTGCGACGCCGCTTCGCAGGCGCCTTCTTGGCGGTGGTCGTCTTGCGCCGACGCCGCTTCTTGGCCGGAGCCGCCTTCTTCGCCGTCGACTTACGCCGACGCCGCTTCTTGGCCGGAGCCGCCTTCTTCGCCGTCGACTTACGCCGACGCCGCTTCTTGGCCGGAGCCTTCTTGGCCGGAGCCGCCTTCTTCGCCGTCGACTTACGCCGACGCCGCTTCTTGGCCGGAGCCGCCTTCTTCGCCGTCGACTTACGCCGACGCCGCTTCTTGGCCGGAGCCTTCTTGGCCGGAGCCGCCTTCTTCGCCGTCGACTTACGCCGACGCCGCTTCTTGGCCGGAGCCTTCTTGGCCGGAGCCGCCTTCTTCGCCGTCGACTTACGCCGACGCCGCTTGGCCGGGGCCTTCTTCGCAGCTGTTGTCTTCCGACGACGGGTGGTCTTCCGTGCCGTCGACTTCTTGGCGGTCGCTTTGCGACGCCGCTTCGCCGGCTTACGGGCCGCCGTCCTCTTGGCCGCACTCTTGCGTGCGGTGCGTCTCTTTGCCGGAGGCACGGTCACCTACCTTCCATTGATTGTGTGCTGTGTTGCTCGAATCCGATCGACGCAGACCGGATCCGTCTCAGGTGTTCACCTTCTTCTTGAAGTCGGCACCCACCGAGAACTTGACGGCCTTCGAGGCCGGGATCGCTACGGGCTCACCGGTGCGCGGGTTGCGCCCTGTGCGCGCCTTGCGTTCCGAACGCGACCACGCGCCGAACCCCGGCAGCATGACCTTTTCGTCAGCCGAAACCGTGGCGACGATGACGTGAATGAAGGCGTTGACAGCCTTCTCTGCATCCGACTTGGCAAGGCCAGCTTCGCCGGCAACCTTTTCGATGAGCTCTGACTTGTTCACGCTTGCCTCCAAAAGTCGTGCGTGCTCAACAAAGTCGAACGCATTCGTCTGGAAGTGTCAAGCATTCCAACGCATTTGCGTGTAGATGCTTGCATTCACGTTTCCAAACGACTACGCGCGACCGGCATCCCCTCACTGTCGAACGCGCGCACAACACAACGCGCACGCACGTACAAGAAAACGGTAAAGCACCCAAACCCAAAAGTGGTGGATATCCAGCCGGATTTCTTTGCAATGCCGCTCGACCTGGTTGCGGCGCCCGGGGGAATCGGCGCCCACTTCAGACATGCGCCGTCCCGGAAGGCGCGCACGACGTGCGTGAGCAGCGCGTGATCTTCGACTCGTGACCGAAGCCATCGGTTCGCACCGGGCCGGCTTGCCAGCCCGGATCCAACATCGATCCACCGCGAGTCGCGCCGGAGGGGGCAGGCGGGGGAGGCCTGCCTCCCCCGCCCGAGTTGCAGCCCCGAGCAGATTCGAACTGCCGTTTCCGCCTTGAGAGGGCGGCGTCCTAGGCCACTAGACGACGGGGCCGGATCCGGCGCCAGCGAGCACGAACTCGACGACGCTTGGGGGCTCGGGGGGAAGGACTCGAACCCTCAATGACTGGACCAGAACCAGCAGTGTTACCGATTACACCACCCCCGAATGCGCCCAGAATAGCGAGTCCCGGTACGAGCTCCCCCACCCGTACCGAGCGACCAAAGCCGAAGATGCGCCCGACCGACACGCGCAGCGCTTCGGACGCGTAGCGCTTCCACACATCGAAGCCTTCGATCGGACTTGTGCGTGTCGGCGACGTCACCGCGTCGAGCCTGACTTCCTCAGCGATGAGCTTGACGCGCAGCGAGTGGAACGGATCCGACACGAGCGTGACCCGATTGAGTCCTCGTTGCTCGAGCACGAGCGCAGAGGCTTGAAGCGACTCGACCGAGTTGTGACTGTCGACCTCGAGCAGCAGGTCTCCCTCGGGGACGCCCTTGTCGCGGAGGTACGTGAAGCCGGCCTGCGCCTCGGTGAAGCGGTCCCCGGGCTGCTTCCCGCCGGTCACGACGATCCGTGGCGCGACGTCTTGGCTCCACAGCGCGAACGCATGGTCGAGGCGGGCTGCGAAGACGTTGCTCGGCCGACCGTCGAACTGCGCCGCGCCCAGCACGATGATGGCGTCGGAGGTCCGGCGGTCGTCGTCGTCCGCGGTCATGACCACCTGGCCGAAGGTCACGAGGTAGTAGCCGACGAAGATCAGCCCGACGACGATGATCACTCGCCGAACAAGCGCCCACGTCAGCCAGATGGGCAGGGCCACCGCGTGTCCTCTCCACCGAGCCGCTGGCGGGCCGCGTGCACCCGTGCGAGCGAGCGGTCACGCCCGAGCAAGTGGATGGAGTCGAACAGCGGGAGGCCCGCGTGCCGACCTTCCACGGCGGTATAGACCGCGGGCAAGGCCTTGCGCGGCTTCACTCCGAGCGGCTCGAGGACTGGTCGGAGATCGACGGCTTCCAACGTCCACTCGCAGTCCGCAAGGTGCGTCGCCACGGCATCGAGGACTTCACCAGCACGCTCAGTCGCGGCCAACTTCTCCCAGGAGTCCTCGTCGACCGTGAACTTCTCGTCGGCCAGGAAGAGAAAGTCCATCTGCTCGACGAGCGAGACGAGCGTGACGGCCCGTTCCTGACCGATGCGCAGCGCCTCCTTGAACACCCCGCGATCGATGCCGGCCCCGTAGCGCGCTTGGGCGTACGGAAGCGCCCGCACCTCGACGTCATCCAAGGTCAGCCGCCGCATCCACTCGCCGTTCACCCAGTCGAGCTTCTTGTGGTCGAACGCCGCGGCGGCGTGCGTGACCCCATCCAGATCGAACGCGGCGACGATCTCGTCGGCCGTCATGACCTCGCGACCCTCGTCGTCGCCCCAACCGAGCAGCGAGAGGTAGTTCAAGATGGCCTCCGGCAGGTACCCCGCGTCCCTGAAGTCCTCGAGTGCTACAGCACCGTGACGCTTGGAGAGCTTCGATCGGTCGGGGGCGAGGATCAGCGGAAGGTGTGCATAGATCGGTTCGTCGCGCTCGCTCAGCGCGCGGCGCAGTGCCAGCACCCGGTGAGTCGAGTCGAGAAGATCTTCACCGCGGATCACGTGCGTGATGTCCATCGCGAGGTCGTCGACCGCGTTGGCAAGGAAGAAGATCGGGTTGCCGTCGGAGCGGACGATCACGAAGTCGGAGATGGTCGACCACTCGACCGCGACCTCGCCGCGGATCGCGTCGACGAAGCTGCTCGACCCGTCGTCGGGCGTCCGGAAGCGGATCGACCGCGGTCGACCTTCAGCGGCCTTGGCCGCGCGCTCTTCCTCCGTGAGGTCACGACACGTGCCGTCGTACCCCGGAGTGCGCCCCGCCTTCTTGGCTGATTCATGCTTCGCCTCGAGCTCCCCAGGTGTGCAGAAGCACTCGTACGCGAAGCCGCGCTCGACCAACCCGTCGGCCGCGGCCCGGTACTCATCGAAGCGCTCACTCTGGAGGACCGGTCCTTCGTCGATGTCGAGACCGAGCCACTGCAAGATGCCGGGGATCTGCTCGACCCACTCCGTGCGAGAGCGCTCGCGGTCGGTGTCCTCGATCCGGAGTGCGAACACCCCGCCGTGGTGACGGGCGTAGAGCCAGTTGAAGAGGGCGGTTCTCGCTGACCCGACGTGCAGCTCTCCGGTCGGTGCCGGCGAGAACCGGACTCGCACCCCGCTCACAGGACAAGGGTACGTGCGGCGATCAGGATCCGGTGATCTCGTCCAGCAGTCGACGGGCGATCACGATCTGTTGGACCTGGTTGGTGCCTTCGTAGATCTGGGTCACCTTGGCATCTCGCATCATCCGTTCGACCGGGAAGTCGCGGACGTAGCCGACACCGCCGAGGATCTGCACAGCGTCGGTCGTCACCTGCATGGCCGTGTCGGCGGCGAACCACTTCGCCATCGCCGAGGCCTTCGAGGTGCCTTGACCCCCGGCATCGAGGAGCGCGCACGCCTTGTAGACGAGCAGACGCGCCGCCTCGAGCTTCGTCGCCATCTCAGCGAGCATGAACTGGATCCCCTGGAAGTCGGCGACGTGCGAGCCGAACTGCGAGCGCTCGGTGGCGTAGCGAAGCGCGGCGTCGAGCGCACCCTGCGCGATGCCGACGGCTTGGGCGCCAACGATCGGGCGCGATCCGTCCAGCGCACCCATCGCGTACCCGAAGCCCGCACCCTCGTCGCCGATCAGGTTTGTGGCGGGGACCGCCACGTCATCGAAGAGGATCTCGCCGGTCGGTGATCCGCGCACACCCATCTTGTTCTCGATCTTGCCGATCGAGAAGCCGGGGAAGTCCTTCTCGACGAGGAAGACGCTCATGCCGCGGTGCTCGGCATCGAGATCGGTCTTGGCGAAGACCGTGTAGAAGTCGGAGACCCCGGCGTTGGTGATCCACACCTTGCGACCGTTGAGCACGTAGTGATCTCCGTCGCGGGTCGCCTTGGTCGTCATCGCGGCGACGTCGCTCCCGGCCTGCGGTTCGGACAGGCAGTACGACCCCTGCCACTCGCCCGCCACGACCTTCGGTATCACCCGGCTCGCGAGCTCGGGTGAGCCGTGCTTCAGCACCGGCTCACATGCGAGCCGGGAGATCAACACGAACAGCGACGACGAGGCGCAGACGCGGGCAACCTCTTCGACGAGCATGGCGTAGGCGACCATGTCGCCACCGTCGCCGCCGTGCTCCTCGGAATAGGGCAGCCGGATGAAGCCGGAGTCGCGGTACGCCTCGAACGACTTCCACGGGTACTCGGCCCGTTCGTCGGCCTCAGCCGCATGGGGCGCCACTTGCTCCTCGGTGAAGCGGCGCAGCGCGACTCGGAGCTCTTCATGCTCCGGTGACAGGAGGAACGCGCTCACTTGCGTCAGCCCGACGTGGCGGTGGCCCGGACAGCGGCTCGGAGCTCGGTCACCTGCGGCACGATCGCCGAGGGAGCCATGCGCAGCACGTCGATGTCGACCGCGTCACACAATGCCCGTCGCCGGGAGTAGCTCTCGTGCGCACCTTCGACGGCGCCGACGCGCCACTTCGCGTCTTCGGGGTCGATGCCACCCTGGTATCCGAGGAGCAGCATCGCCACGTCGACGTCGGTGATCACGGGCGCCCGTCCGAACGACGCGGCTCGCTTCATGGCGAGCTCACCGATCACCGCCTCCGCATCGGCACCGTGCTCGTACGGAGCCAGCGCGATGCGATCACGGGCGCGCGCTACCAATGACAGCGCGTACCCGATGTTCGGACCGGGAGCGCCGAGCATCGGGCCTTCGGGCTGACGGCCGCGGAGGTCACCGGGGCGATCCGCGAACCACGGGCGGGCAGGCGGTCGGTGCACACCCGGCGCCAGGTTCTGCTCCTGGCGCGGGACGTCTTCGATCCGAGTATGGACGAACGGGTCTACACTCATGGCGCGCTCACTGCGGCGCAGGGTACCTGCGCCGCGGCCGTTCGCCAGCGCCGGCGAACACCTCCGGTCACTCCGGTGCCGCGTCCGCGAGGAGCAGACTGTAGACGAGCGAGTCGTAGAGCGCCTGCCACGACGCCTCGATGATGTTCTCGCTCACCCCGATCGTCGACCAGGTGCGATCACCGTTCGTCGAGTCGATGAGCACACGCGTCACCGCGCCAGTGCCCTTCTGGGTGTCGAGGACTCGGACCTTGTAGTCGGTGAGGTGCACGCGGTCGAGGGCTGCGTACTGCCCACCCAACGCGGCCCGCAGCGCCGAGTCGAGCGCGTTCACCGGGCCGTTGCCCTCGGCGGTCGCGACGGTGCGCTCGCCGTTCACGTGCACCTTGATGGTCGCTTCGGTGCTCACGCCCCCCGCCGTTGAGTCGGCGTCCTCGGTCTGGAGGTCGTCGGTGATCACGCGGAACGACTCGACCGTGAACCACGGCTGCTCCCAGCCGGCGACCCGCCGCATCAGCAGCTCGAGCGAGGCGTCGGCCACCTCGAAGTGGTACCCCTCGTGCTCCATCCGCTTGAGCGTGTCGACAACGTCGTTCACCTGCGGGCCGTCGAGCTCGAGTCCGAGCTCTTGGGCCTTGAGCAGGATCGTCGACTTGCCGGCCAGCTCCGACACGACGAACCGCGTGCCGTTGCCGACCGTGTCGGGTGGAACATGCTCGTACGCGTCCGGTCGCTTCGCGATCGCGCTGGTGTGCAAGCCAGCCTTGTGCGCGAACGCCGACTCGCCGACGTACGGCGCCTGCGGGTTCAGCGCCATGTTCACGAGCTCAGCGACGTGGTGCGCGACGGGTGTGAGTCGCTCCAGGCGATCCGCGGGAATCGTCTCGACTCCCATCTTCAAGGTGAGGTTCGGGATGATCGTGGTGAGGTTGCAGTTCCCGGTGCGCTCGCCGTAGCCGTTGATCGTTCCTTGCACCTGGATGGCGCCGCCGCGCACACCGGCCAGCGCGTTCGCCACGCCGGTGCCGGCGTCGTCGTGCAGGTGCACCGCCACACCGACGTCGCCATCGAAGTAGCTGACGACGGCCCGCACGGTCTCCTCGACCTCGCTGGGCAGTGTGCCGCCGTTGGTGTCACACAGCACGAGTCGTGTTGCGCCCTTCTCGACCGCCGTCTCCAGCACCCGCAAGCTGAACTCGGGTGACCGGCGGTAGCCGTCGAAGAAGTGCTCAGCGTCGAAGAACACCTCGCGGCCGTTCGCCGAGAGGAACTCGACCGAGTCGCCGACCATGGCAACGCCCTCGTCGAGGTCGGTCCCGAGCGCTTCGGTGACGTGGTAGTCCCAGCACTTCCCGACGATGCACACCGTCGACGTGTTGGCGTCGATCAGGTGGCGCAGCGTGTCGTCGGAGTCGACCTTGCCCTTCGGCCGACGCGTCGAACCGAACGCGACGAGTGTGCTCGTATCGAGCGTCAGCTCGGTCGCGGCCCGCTGGAAGAGCTCGTCATCCTTCGGGTTCGAGCCCGGCCATCCCGCCTCGATGAAGTGCACACCCAACCAGTCGAGCTGCTCCGCGATCCGAAGCTTGTCGTCGACGGTCAGCGAGATCCCCTCGAGCTGCGCGCCATCACGAAGCGTCGTGTCATAGATCTCGACCCGGGCGGGCAGGGCAACATCACCCACGGGCGTGTTCCAGCCAGTCCGCGTACTTCTCGACCTCTCCGTGGACGGTTGCGAAGTAGGTCTCCTGGATCTTTCTTGTCATCTCGCCGGGGTCGCCGATGACCCGGTCGTCGACCTCACGGATCGGCACAACCTCGGCCGCGGTGCCGGTGAGGAACGCCTCGTCGGCGAGGTACAGATCGGTGCGCAGCAGCACGTCTTCGCGCACCTCGTACCCGAGGTCGCGGGCGATTGTCATCACTGAGTGGCGCGTGATCCCTTCGAGGGCGCCCGACGACAGCGGCGGCGTGCGCAGCACACCGTCGGTCACGACGAAGAGGTTCTCGCCCGTCGCCTCCGACACCTCGCCGTTGGTGTTGAGGAGCACGGCCTCGTCGTAGCCACCCTTCAATGCCTCGACCTTGGCCAAGCTCGAGTTCACGTAGATGCCGGTGCCCTTGGCCGCGACCGGGTTGATGTTCGGGTCCATGCGCCGCCACGTCGAGATCTTCATGCGGACGCCCTTGGCCACACCCTCGTCGCCGAGGTACGTACCCCACGGCCACACCGCGATCGACACCTTCACCGGGCACGGCAACGGGTTGAGCCCCATCTCGCCGTAGCCGAGGAACGCGATCGGCCGGATGTAGCAACCCTCGACCTCGTTGACCCGCACGGTCTCCTTCGTGGCCTCGACGAGCTCTTCGACGGAGTACGGCAGGTCCATCATCAACAGACCCGCGGAGTCGTGCAGGCGCCGGATGTGGTCGGTGAGCCGGAACACGGCCGGACCGCGAGACGTCGGGTAGGCGCGGATGCCTTCGAAGACTCCCGAGCCGTAATGCAGCGTGTGCGTCAGAACGTGGACGTTCGCGTCGTCCCAGTCGACGAGCGTCCCGTCCATCCAGATCTTCTTCGTCTTCTCCAGTGGCATTGGTTGGTCTCCGCTCTCGTCGCTGCTGCTACTGAACCTGCTCGGCAATCGCGTCGCCGATCTCGCTGGTCGAACCGGTCACGTCTTCGGTCTTCTCGATCGCCTCCCGGACGCGCTGGGCGGCGTCTTCCTTGCCGAGGAACTCCATCATCATCGCGGCCGACACGATCGCCGCTCGCGGATCCGCCTTGCCCGTCCCGGCGATGTCGGGCGCCGAACCGTGGACGGGCTCGAACACCGACGGACTGGTGCGGGTCGGGTTGAGGTTCGCCGACGCCGCTCGTCCGATCCCGCCCGAAACCGCGCCGCCGAGGTCGGTGAGGATGTCGCCGAAGAGGTTGTCGGTGACGACGACGTCGTAGCGCGCTGGGTCCTGCACCAAGTAGATGCACGCCGCGTCGACGTGGTGATACGCCGTCTCGACGCTGCCGAACTCGGCGGCCACCTCGTCGAAGACGCGCTGCCACAGGTCGCCGGCGAACTGGAGCACATTCGTCTTGTGCACGAGCGTGAGGTGCTTGCGACCGCGTGACGCCGCCAGCTCGAACGCGAAGCGCACACAGCGCTCGACGCCGAGGCGCGTGTTCACGGACCCTTGGGTCGCGATCTCATTCGGCGTGCCCTTGCGGAGGAAGCCGCCCTCACCCGCGTACACGCCTTCGGTGTTCTCGCGGATCACCACCATGTCGACGCCGTCGTTCAGGCTGCTCGGGCCGGCGACGAACGGGCGCAGGTTCACGAAGAGGTCGAGCTCGAACCGGAGCCGGAGCAGCAGCCCGCGCTCGAGCACCCCGGGGGCGACCTCGGGCGTGCCGACCGCACCCAACATCACCGCGTCGAGACCGCGGATGGCCTCGAGGTCGGCATCGGGCAGCACCTCGCCGTCGCGCAGGTAGCGCGCGCCGCCGAGGTCGAACACCACCGGCGTGTAAGCCACACCGGCCGCGTCGACCACCTTCATGGCCTCGGCCACAACCTCGGGGCCGACGCCGTCGCCCCCGATGATCCCGATCCGATGGGTCAAGGTGCTCCTCTAGATGGTTCCGGACAATGAAAAACCGCCCACCGAGGTGGACGGTCGAGGGCGAACGCCGGTGGCCGGCGTCCGCTACTGAATGACGATGACGTGTGGTGTCGCCATGGGCCGACCATTCTCCCAGCCGCATCAAGGCAGGTCAACAACGTTGTTTGGGGCCACCCGGCAGTACGCTCCCTCGATGGACGAGGTGCACCTCTCTCGCGACGCGTTCGAACGCCTCAAGACGGAGGCCGAGTGGCGGTCGGGTGAGCGGCGCGACGAGATCTCCCAGTGGATCGAGCGGGCCCGGGAGCACGGCGACATCCGGGAGAACGCCGACTACGACGCGGCCAAGAACGAACAGGGCCACAACGAGGCTCGGATCCGCCACCTCGAAGCGCTCCTGCGGTCGGCCGTGGTGGTGGAGGGCCCCGAGGGCGACGTCGTCGCGCCGGGAACGGTCGTAGAAGTGAGGATGGACGACGAAGACGCCACCACCCAGTACCTGGTCGGCTCGATCGAGGAGCGCCACGACACCTACGACGTCCTCTCTACTTCTTCTCCCCTCGGCCAGGCTCTCATGGGGGCCTCCCCCGGCGAGGTTGTGAGCTACGACGGGCCCAAGCGCACGTTCCAGGTCGAGGTGGTGAGCGTCAAGCCGCTTGGGTAGCGAACACACCGTCGACATTGCGCCGCGGTGGTGGCGGGATCGACGGTGGCGCCGCCCGCTCCGTTTCCCGCCGCCAGCCCGGTTCTTTTTTTTCGGGGACGCTCAGGTCGCCATAGCGACCCTGAGCGTCCCCGAAATGCGAATCGGGGCGGCGCATGGTCATGGTCACGGTCATGCCACAATCCGGTCGTGGCGACGTTGTCGGACAAGGTGTGGGAGCGCCATGTGGTGCGGCGCGCCGACGGCGAGCCAGACCTTCTGTATGTGGATCTCCACCTCGTCCATGAGGTCACCTCGCCGCAGGCGTTCGACGGACTCCGCATGCACGGGCGCAGCGTGCGCCGGCCCGACCTCGCCGTGGCCACCATCGACCACAACAACCCCACGACCGACGTCGACCTCGCGCACCCCGATCCCATCTCGGCGCAACAGATGGCCGTCCTCGCCAAGAACTGCGAGGAGTTCGGCATCCGCTTCTACGGGATGGGCGACCCCCGCCGTGGCATCGTCCACGTGATCGGGCCCGAGCAGGGGCTCACCCTGCCCGGGATGACGGTGGTCTGCGGCGACAGCCACACCTCGACCCACGGCGCGTTCGGTGCACTGGCCTTCGGGATCGGCACGAGCGAGGTGGAGCACGTGCTCGCGACGCAGACCCTCCCCCAGGCCCGGCCCAAGACCATGGCCGTCACCGTGGAGGGCGAGCTGCCACCCGGCGTGACCGCCAAGGACGTGGTGCTCTCGATCATCGCCCGGATCGGGACCGGCGGGGGCATCGGCTCCATCCTCGAGTACCGGGGCTCGGCGATCCGCGGCCTCTCGATGGAAGGCCGCATGACGGTGTGCAACATGTCGATCGAGGCGGGCGCGCGCGCCGGCATGATCGCGCCCGACGACACCACCTTCTCGTGGCTCGAGGGCCGACCCTTCGCGCCGACGGGCAAGGCATGGGAAGCGGCACTCGACGACTGGCGCTCCCTGCGCACCGACGCCGGACAGGGTTTCGACACCGAGGTCGAACTCGATGCCGCGACCATCCGCCCGTCGGTGAGCTGGGGCACCAACCCCGCGCAGACCGTCGGCATCGACGACGTCGTTCCCGAGCCCGAGTCGTTCCCCGACCTCAGCCAACGTGAGTCGGCCACCCACGCACTCCGCTACATGGGCCTGAAGGCCGGCACGCCGATCCGGGACATCACCGTCGACACGGTCTTCATCGGCTCGTGCACCAACTCTCGCCTCGAGGACCTCCGCGTGGCCGCCGACGTCGTGCGTGGCCGCAAGGTGCGCGACGGGGTGCGCGCCATGGTCGTGCCCGGCTCGTCACAGGTGAAGGCCGATGCCGAAGCCGAAGGGCTCGACGACGTGTTCATCGCAGCCGGCTTCGAATGGCGCGAATCGGGCTGCTCGATGTGCTTGGCGATGAACCCCGACAAGCTCGCGCCAGGCGAGCGTTCGGCCTCGACGAGCAACCGGAACTTCGAAGGCCGCCAAGGAAAGGGAGGCAGGACGCACCTGGTCTCCCCCGCGGTCGCGGCCGCGACCGCGATCGCCGGCCACTTCACGACGCCGGAGGATCTCTAATGCCGGATCCCGTGCAGGAGATCGTCGGACGGGCGGTGCCGTTGAACCGGTCCGACGTCGACACCGACCAGATCATCCCGAGCGATTGGCTCAAGCGCGTCGAGCGCACCGGCTTCGGGGAGGGCCTGTTCTCGGAGTGGCGCGAGAGCAGCGACTTCGTGCTCAACCGGGCCGAGTACCAAGGTGACGATGTGCGCGTGCTCGTCGCCGGCCCCAACTTCGGGATCGGATCGTCGAGGGAGCACGCGCCGTGGGCACTCGAGGACTACGGCTTCGAAGCGATCATCTCGCCGCGCTTCGCCGACATCTTCCGCAACAACTGCTTGAAGATTGGGCTCGTACCCATCGAGCTGCCGCACGAGATCGTCGACCGGATCATGGCCGCACTCGAGGACGATCCGTCGATCGAGATCGTGGTCGACGTGGTCGACCGACGCGTTGCAGTCCCGGCCCTCGACCTCGACGAGCCGTTCCACCTCGACGACTTCCACCACCACCGACTCGTCCAGGGGCTCGACGACGTCGCGCTCACCCTGGCGCACGACGCGGAGATCGCCGCGTATGAGTCCCGGCGGGCCGGCTGGCTGCCACGGGTGGGCGCCGGGACCTGAGCCCCATTCCCCATCAAGTCCCCTTGGTTCCCGAACCGATGGGATTCGAATGGGAGGCCGACCCGAGGATCGGGCGCGTCGCGACCGGCTGAGCCTCGCCTTCGCGGCCGCGGCAGGGCTGATCGCGGCCTGCGCGGCCTTCGGCCGCACGTCCGCGATCGGGACCCTGCTCGGCGCGCCCACCCTTGCGCTGCTCGTCACCGCCACGCTGGCAGTCGGCATCGCCCGGTGACGCCCTGAGAGCGCTCGAGCATGGTGGCGGCTTCGCCTTCCTCGCCGAGCTCACCGCGTGGACCTACGGACAGGTCGGCTCGGCGGCGTTCCCGTCGATGGCCGACGCGTTCCATCTCGCGTCGTACCCCGCGATCGCCGCCGGCCTCGTGACGCTGGCCGCGGCCCACACGAAGCTCAAGGATCGCTCCGCCGTCCTCGACGCGTGGATCGTGGCGGTCGCGGCGACGCTGGTCCTGTGGCTGGTGCTCGTGACCGCGTCGCCGATCGACTCGGGCATGACCTCGTTGCAACGAGGCTTTGCGACCGCGTACCTCGGAGGCGACGTGCTGCTGCTCGCGCTCGCGGTGCGGTTGCTGTTCGCGTTGCGGACGCGCACCGTCGCGATGTTGCTGTTGTTCGGATCGATCGCGGTGATGCTGGTGAGCGACGTGCTGTACGCGATCGACGATCAGCGCCTCGACCCCGCGGGCGGCGGCGCGGCGCGCGCCTGCGTGCTCGTCGCGTACTCGTTGGCCGGCATGGCCGGGCTGCACCACTCGATCGCCGACCACGTGGAGCCGGCGCGGCCACTAGGGTGAGCGTCGGCGCGCCGGGAAGTCTGGTCGGCAACTCCGTCCTCGTCCTTCGGAGGCTGACCTGACCCGTCGTCACGAGCTCCGGCTGCCCGGCATCGGCAGGTTCCTGCCGCCGTTCGGCAACGAGTTCGTCTCCGTCGAGGTGTTCTCGGGTTGGGTGCTGCTCGGCGCGGCGCTCGCGGCAGTGGGGTGGGCGAACGCCGACGCCGACTCGTACCGCGACGTGTGGGAGAGCGGCCTCACGCTCGGCGTCGGCGATGCGTCGATCTCGCTCGATCTCCGTCATTGGGTCACCGACGCGCTGATGGCGGTCTTCTTCTTCGTGGTCGGCCTCGAGATCAAGCGCGAGGTCATCGACGGGGAGCTGCGCGACATGAAGACCGCCGCAGTGCCCACGTTCGCCGCGTTCGGCGGGATGGTCGTGCCGGCGGCGCTCTACCTCGCGATGACCACCGGCGGTGAGGGTGCGCGCGGCTGGGCGATCCCGATGGCCACCGACATCGCCTTCGCCGTCGGCGTGCTCGCTGTCCTCGGCCCACGCGTGCCCAAGGGAGCCAAGCTGTTCCTGCTCACCCTGGCGATCGTCGACGACATCGGGGCGATCCTGGTGATCGCGCTCGTCTACTCGGAGGGCCTGCACGCATGGTGGCTGCTCGCCGCGATCGCAGTGGCGGCGGTCGTCGCCGCCTGCTCGCGCGCTGGCATCACCAGACCATGGGTGTATCTCGCGCTCGGTGTCCCCTTGTGGATCTGCGTCCACGAGGCGGGCGTGCACGCGACGATCGCGGGAGTCGTCCTCGGACTGCTGGTGCCAGGGAAGCCCGGCTCCGAAGCGGGCCCCCTGGAGCGCATCGAGCGCGCGCTGCACCCATGGTCGAGCTTCGTGATCGTGCCGATCTTCGCGCTCGCGAATGCCGGCGTCGCGCTGTCGACGGCATCGCTGGACCGAGCCGCGTCGTCCGCGGTGGCCGGCGGCGTGCTGCTCGGGCTCGTCATCGGCAAGCCGTTGGGCATCGTCGGGGCGACATTGCTGGCGCTGCGCTCGCGCCGGGCCCGACTCCCATCGGGCATGCGGACCATCGATGTCGTCGGGGTGGGGTTCGTCGCCGGGATGGGGTTCACGGTGTCGCTCTTCATCGCCAACCTGTCGTTCGGAGCGGCGCGACTCGATGCGGCCAAGCTCTCGATCCTGCTGGCCTCGCTCGTCGCGGCGACGGTGGGGGCGCTGGTGTTCGTCGTCGCGCCCGCGACAAGCACCGGCACGCGTCGGATCAGGCGCCCGAAGCCCTGATCCCCGTGAGCAGCGCCATCTCGCGCCACTTCCACAGGCAGTCGACCTGCTCGAAGCCGATGTCGCGGAGCCACCCGAGCTGCGTCTCGACCGAGACGAGCTTGTTCGAGGGGTCGTCGAACTCGATGGCTGTGCCGATCGCGACGAGGAACGCTTCATGGAGCTCCGGCGTCGGCGAGTCGACGTGCTCAAGGTTGAGGAAGATGCCGCCCGGGTCGAGACGGTCGAACACCTCTCGGTAGAGCTGCTGCTTGCGCTCGTCGACGAGGTGATGGATGGCGAACGCCGAGGCGATGACGTCGAACGTCCCCCAGTCGTCCGGGATCGGCACTTCCAGGTCGTGCTCGACCACCTGCACGCCGGAACCATCGAAGCGGGCGCGGGCACGCTCGAGCATCTCGGGTGAGAAGTCGCATGCGATGCCCCCGGAACCCGGTGCGTGCTCCACGATCCGACCGATCACCTCGCCGTCACCACAACCGAGATCGAGCACTCGGTGCGGCGCGGGCGTGATGAGCTCCAGGACGACGCCGTAGCCCTCCTGGCGGTGCGGATAGCTCGTGCGCCGGTCGAGGTACCGCTGCGCATGATCGGACTCCGTCCACAGATTCACAGACGGGGAGCGAACAGCCGCGGGTCGGTCACCGAGTGGCTCTGCCGCTCGGTGATCACGAGACGGCGCCTGCGCCGTCGACCCTGGAGTTGGTTCCCGACCCGCAGAGAGCGAGCCCATGGACAAGGTCATGGACCTACTGCGCGCTCTCGGGGACCACGATCACGCAGGCGCACGAGCTTGTTCACTGCGTTGAGATAGGCGCGCGCCGACGCCTCGACCACGTCCGTCGCCAACCCCCGGCCAGACACCTTCGCCCCGTCGGCATCGAGCTGCACGACCACGTCCCCCAACGCGTCACCACCTTTGGTGACCGACGAGACCTTGAAGTCCAGCAACGTGCCGGTGACACCGGTGGCCGTCGCGATCGCGCCGATCGCGGCGTCGATCATCCCGTTGCCCTCGGCGGTGGCCTCGACGCGATCGCTGCCATCGGCGAGCACGACCGTGGCCGAGGGTGTGCTGAGGGTGCCACCGTGCACGTCGAGGCTGAGGATCGAATACCGGTGGACGGCCCCCGCGCCGAGCTCTTCGGCGACGAGCGCTTCGAGGTCGGCCTCGGTGATCTCCACCTTGCGGTCGGCCAGCTCCTTGAAGCGGGTGAACGCCTCGTTGAGCGAGTCACCCTGGAGGTGCAGGCCCATCTTCGTGAGCGTGTCGGCGAACGCGTGCCGCCCGGAGTGCTTGCCCAGCACGATCTGCGCCGCTTCCTGACCGACCGTGGACGCGTCGATGATCTCGTAGGTCTCGCGGTCCTCGAGCACGCCGTGCTGGTGGATGCCGGCTTCGTGCGCGAACGCGTTTCGTCCGACGACGGCCTTGTTGTACTGCACCGGATAGCCCGTGAGACGCGACACGAGACGTGAAGTGCGGGCGAGCTCCTCGGTGCGCACGTGCGTCTCGACCATCCCGAAGAAGTCGCTGCGGGTCTTGATGGCCATGACGATCTCCTCGAGCGCGGCGTTGCCCGCGCGCTCGCCGAGCCCGTTGATCGCGCACTCCACCTGCCGCGCGCCCGCAGCCACGCCGGCGAGCGAGTTCGCCACCGCGAGACCCAGATCGTTGTGGCAGTGGGTCGACACGACGTAGTCACCCTTCACGGTCTCGATGATGTGGGCGATCAGCCGCCCGAACTCCTCGGGCACGCCGTAGCCCACGGTGTCAGGGATGTTCAGCGTCGTCGCACCGTTGTCGACTGCGAGCTGGAGCACCTCGCACATGAAGTCCACGTCGGAGCGGCTGCCGTCCTCGGGCGAGAACTCGACGTCGGCGGTGTACCCGGCGGCCCGAGCCACTCCGGCGGCGGCCTCGGCCTTCACCTGGTCCTCGGTCATCCGCAGCTTCTTCTTCATGTGGATGGGCGAGGTCGCGATGAACACGTGCAAGCGGGGCTTCTCGGCGTGCTGCACCGCCTCCCACGCCCGGTCGATGTCCTTGAACCCGGTGCGGGACAGCCCGGCGATCACCGGGCCACGCACTGCCTTGGCGATGGCCTCGACGGCCTCGAAGTCGCCGTGGCTGGCGATCGGGAACCCGGCCTCGATGATGTCGACACCGAGACGCGCGAGCTGTTCGGCGATCTCGAGCTTCTCCGCCACGTCCAACGAGATGCCGGGTGACTGCTCGCCGTCGCGCAGCGTGGTGTCGAAGATCCTGACGTGCTGATCGCTCATGTCCCTCTCGCTCTCATTTCGTCCCTCGCAACGAAAAACCTCCCCGGCCCGAAGGCTCGAGGAGGCGGACGCGAGCACCGGTTGGCGCTCGCGTCTAGGTAAGGAGCAGGCCCGTGCTGATCGTGAGGCGCAGTTCCTTGGTCATGGTCCAGACATCATCGTCGCTCACCGCCGAAAACTCAAGTCCCGTCCGCGTTCTCGGCACGTTCAACAACAAATACGTGGGTTCAGCGTGCCGAGAACCGTGGGAGTGTGGAGTCAGTCGAGCTCGAGGGCGTGGGCGTCGAGGACGCCGTCGGTGGCGCGGAGCTGATTCACGACGGCGTCGGGAACCGCGGAGTACGTCGAGAGCGCCATCAGCGCGGCCTCGCCTTCCGGATTCTTTCCGACGTCCATGTCGGCGATGTTGACGCCCGCGTCGCCCAAGATCGAGCCGACCTTCCCGATCATCCCCGGTGTGTCCGAGTTGCGAACCACGAGCATGTGGCTCGACGGTGGGAGGTCGACGACGTGGTCGTTGATGCCCACGATGCGCGGACGGGCCAGCTTGCCGAACAAGGTGCCTGCGACGTGCACATCCCGGTCGCCGGCGCGGCCTCGGAGCGTCACCAAGTTCACGTAGTCGAGCGCGGCCGACGACGTGGATTCCCGCACCGTGATGCCTCGCGCGTCCGCCAGCTGCGGAGCGTTCACGAACGACACCGGCTCGTCGGTGACTGCGCTCAGCGCACCCTTGAGCACCGAGAGGGTCAGCACCCGGCAGTCGTAGTCGGCGATCTCACCCTCGTACGAGACCTCGAGCGTCTCGACCGAACCACCGGCGAGCGCGGTGAACAGGCGGCCGAGCCGCTCGGCAAGTGGCAAGAACGGCTGCACCGTCGCGTTCGCCTCGGTGGCGGCGACGTTCACGGCATAGGGCACGAACTCGCCCCGGAGCGCGAGCACCACCTGCTCGGCGATCGTCACGCCCGCCTTGTCCTGGGCCTCGACCGTCGAGGCGCCGAGATGGGGCGTGACGACCACGGAATCGAGGTCGAAGAGCGGTGACTCGGTGGTCGGCTCGGTGGCGAAGACGTCGAGCGCGGCTCCCGCGATCCGACCTTCGCGCACGGCATCGGCGAGCGCGGCCTCGTCGACGATCCCGCCACGCGACGTGTTCACGATGCGCAACGTGGGCTTGGCGTGGGCCAGCAGCTCCCGACCGATCAGGCCGACCGTGTCGGCCGTCTTCGGGATGTGGAGCGTGAGGAAGTCGGCCTCGCGCACGAGCTCCTCGAGGTCACCGACCAGCCCGATCCCGAGCTGTCGCGCGCGCTCCGCGCTCACGTACGGGTCGTAGGCGAGCAGCTTCATGCCGAACGCGAGCGCACGTTGCGCGACGAGCACACCGACCCGACCGAGACCGATGATGCCGAGCGTCTTGCCGTGCAGCTCCACGCCTTCCCATCGGGTTCGGTTCCAGGAGCCACTGCGCAGGTCGGCATCGGCCTTGGGGATGTTGCGGGCCTGTGCGAGCACGAGCGCGACCGTGTGCTCGGCGGCCGAGAGCACGTTCGACTGCGGTGCGTTCACGACCATGACGCCTCGTTTGGTCGCGGCGTCGACGTCGACGTTGTCGAGGCCGATGCCGGCCCGCCCCACGACCACCAGATCGCGACCCGCCTCGAGGACGTCGGCGTCGACCTGGGTCGCGCTCCTGATCACGAGCGCGGCGGCGCCGACCACCGCCTCGCGCAGCTCCTCGGGTGAGAGCCCGAGCCGGTCGTCGACCTCGAACCCCGCCGCGCGCAGCGCGTCGAGGCCACGCGGGGCGAGCTGCTCGGTGATGAGGACGCGCGAGGTCACAGCGTCGAGGGTATTTGGCCTACAGCTTCTTGACGGCGATCTTTGCCACGTCGATCAGGTGCGCCTCGAGCTGGGCGGGATCGGCCTCGAGGTCGGTCCCGATCGAGAGCGGTCATGTGACCTCCCGAGAGGCGCCCGTCATGACACGCCCCGACCTCTCACGCCAGGAGTTCGATGATCCGCGTGCAGCCTTCGACGAGATCGTCGTCGGACAACGCGAACGACAGACGCGCGTATCCGGGCGCGCCGAAGGCCTCGCCGGGCACGATGGCGACCTTGGCCACGTCGAGGAGCACCTCGCAGAGCTCGAGCGAGGTGGTCACGTTCCGGTCCGCGATCTCGCGTCCCAGCACTCCGATGAGCGAAGGGAAGCAGTAGAACGCGCCCTGCGGCTCCATGCACGTGACGCCAGGGACTGAAGAGAGCATCTCGTGCATCGTCCGACCGCGCCGTTCGAACGCGGCGCGCATCTCACCGACCGCGGCGAGGTCACCGCGCACCGCCGCCAGTGCGGCGCGCTGGGACACGTTGGCGACATTCGACGTGGAATGGGATTGGAGGTTGCCAGCCGCGACGATGATGTCGGCCGGACCAATCATCCAACCGACGCGCCATCCGGTCATCGCGTAGGTCTTCGCGACACCGTTCACCACGACGCAGTTCTCGGTGATCTCGGGCACGACGCCCGGGATCGACGAGAACTTGTGGTCGCCGAACGTGAGGTGCTCGTAGATCTCGTCGGTGACGACCCAGAGGTCCCGCTCGTTCGCCCATCGACCGATCGCCTCCACCTCTTCACGCGGGTAGACCGCGCCGGTCGGGTTGCTGGGTGAGACGAACAGGATCGCCTTGGTGCGGTCGGTGCACGCCGACTCGAGCTGGTCGATCGAGGCGCGAAAGCCCATCTCGGCCGTCGTCGGCACATCGACCATCACGCCGTCGGCCAATGCGATGGCTTCGGGATACGTGGTCCAGTACGGCGAGGTGACAAGCACCTCGTCGCCCGGGTCGAGGAGCACCTGGAACGTGTTGTAGACAGCGTGCTTCCCGCCGTTGGTCACGAGCACGCGCGACGCCTCGCACGCGAAGTCGGAGTCGCGCGCCGTCTTCGCCGCGATCGCCTCGCGCAGCTCGGGGAGCCCGGCCGCGGGCGTGTACTTGTGGCTCCCGGGATCGCGGCAGGCCTCGACCGCCGCCTCGACGATGTGCGGCGGAGTCGGGAAGTCGGGCTCCCCCGCGCCGAAGCTGATGACGTGCTCACCCGCGGCCTTGAGCGCCTTGGCCTTGGCGTCGACGGCCAACGTCGCGGACTCGGCGATCGCACCGATCTTGCGCGAGACGCGCAGCCGTTCCGAGATCCGCGCCATGCCTAATCCTCGCACGCGAGGCCTTGAGGAGCGGTGGAGTTCGCGCTGGTTCAGTCTCGGGTGAAGGCCCACTCCCGAGTGGGTTCGGCGCGGCCTGGATTCAAGCCGAGACCGAGGCCTCCGCTGCGGGATCCCAGGCCTTCAGGTCGGTCAGCCGCGGGTCGTTCGAGAAGACCTCGACCCACGGGATCGAGAGGCCGAGCCGGCGCTGCACCACTCGCACGGCGTTCTCCTGGTTCCAGAGCATGAGCGTGACGGCCACCCCCGACTCGCCCGCGCGCGCCGTGCGTCCGGATCGGTGGAGGTAGTTCTTGTGATCATCGGTCGGGTCCCAGTGGACGACGACGTCGATGCCTTCGATGTGCAGGCCACGAGCCGCCACATCCGTGGCGACGAGCACCGGGATCTTCCCGGCCATGAAGTCGGCGAGTGCCTTCTCGCGCGCACCCTGTCCGAGATCGCCGTGGATCGCCCCGGCCCTCACGTCTTCGCGCCGCAGCTTGGACACCAGCTTGTCGGCCCCGCGCTTGGTGTCACAGAACACGAGCACCCGTTCTGCACCCTTGGTGATGGCCGCGAGCACCTTCACCTTGTCCATCTCGTGCACGTAGAGGAAGCGGTGCTCCATCTCCTCGACCGTGGGCTCGTCCGACTCCACCTCGTGGAAGACGGGATCCTGCATGTACCGGTTCACGACCACCTTCACCGCGCCGTCGAGCGTCGCCGAGAAGAGCATCGTCTGGTGCTCCGACCTGATGCCGTAGAGGATCTTCTGCACCTGCGGCATGAAACCCATGTCGGCCATGCGGTCGGCCTCGTCGAGCACGAGCACCTCGATCGCCTCGAACGAGACCTCGCCGCGCTCCATGAGGTCGATCAAACGACCGGGCGTGCCGACGATGATGTCGGCACCCTTCTTGAGTGCGTCGATCTGCGACTCGAACCCGACGCCTCCATAGACCGCCTTCACGCGGCGACCGACGAGCTTCGCGAGGGGCGCCAGCACTTCGAACACCTGGTTCGCGAGCTCGCGAGTGGGCACGAGCACGAGGCCGGTGGGCTTGCGGGACTGAGCCTTGGAGACCCGCTCGAGCAGCGGGATGCCGAACGCGAGCGTCTTGCCCGAGCCGGTCTTCGCCTTGCCGCACATGTCGCGTCCGGCGAGCGCGTCACGGATCGTGAGCGCTTGGATGGGGAACGGCGTCTCGATGCCGTCTCGGGCGAGCGCGTCGACGATGTCGCGCGAGACACCGAGTGCCTCGAAGGTGGTGCTGGTCACGGGGAAGTGCTCTCTTTCTCAAACGGTGGTCTGGGCGAGCCACGCCGTGTCCCGTAGATGGAGATGGACGTGACCCCGGGTCGTCCCCGCGTCGTGCCCGGACTTTCCGGAGAAATCGAGAAAGACCCACGAGCACGTGTGCGTGCCCGTCGAGCCATCAGTGTACCCCGCAAACGGCCTCCGTCGACACTTCTAGAGTGGGCGCGGCATGGCTGACGATCCCGCCGAGGTGGTGCAGATCGCACGTGGCATCGCCACGGCGGTCGCGCCGGAGGATGGGCTCACCGACACCCAAGCCGCGCTCTTGCAAGCGATCGCGAGCGCACTCACGGGTGTCGACGTCGACTACCGCGACCTCGAGCCGTTGGGTCCCGACGAGCTCGCCGCGGTGCTCGCGGGCAAGGAGACGTGATACCGCCAGCGCATCGTGCACCACATGGTGCTCGGCGAGCTCGCCGCGAAGTGGGACGAGATGCATGCAACCGCCGACATCATGGGGTACATGGGCAGCCACGTGCTCGCGCATCGTGATCGGCCCGGCGAGTACAAGATCGTGGCCGAGTTCGGCGTGGTCGACCCCGACGTGTCGGCCGCCGAAGAGGCGATGAAGAACAACGATCGCCCAGATACCCAGCTGTGGGCCAAGAAGCTGCAAGAGATCATCCACGGCGAGCCCGAGTACGACAACTACGACGAGATCTACCGGACGTCCTGATCCCGCTTCGGGTCAGTCGGCTTTGGTCTTGCCCTTCTTCTTCTGGGCGCGCTTCCAGTCGCGCACCTGTGCGAGGGTCTCCTGGGAGTCGATGTCGGCGACCGAGCGCGGCGTCGCGTCGGAGAACGGTGCGGCGGCGGCTTCCCATCCCGTCGGCTTGACGCCGAGGCGCTTCGCGAGGAGCGCGACGAAGATCTTCGACTTCTCCTCGCCGAAGCCGGGGAGCGCGCGCAGGCGCTCGTAGAGGGCTTGGCCGCTCTTGGCCTCGCGCCAGACCTTGGTGGTGTCGCCGCCGTAGTCGTCGACGATCGCTTGCGCGAGCGCGTATGCGCGCTTGCCCATCGAGCCGGGGAAGCGGTGCAGCGCCGGCTTCGCCTTGAACACGGCCTCGACGTCATCGGGCGACATCGCTGCCAGCGTCCTCGGATCGAGCGAACCGCCCAGCCGCTCGTTCAGCGTGTATGGACCTTTGAATGCCCACTCCATCGGCACCTGCTGATCGAGGAGCATGCCGAGCAAGAGGGCGAAGGGGTTCTCGACGAGGAACGCGTCGGCCGCGGCGTCACCGGTGACGGGAACCGCGGGCTCGGGCACGCACAGCACCCTACTGGCGCGACCTACGATCCCCGCGTGCCCACCATGCACCACGTGAACCTGTGCGTACCCGAGGGCAGTGCCGACGCGGAAGCGACGTGGCTGGTCGACCTGCTCGGGTACCGCACCGCCGAGCCCGGCCCCGATGTTGCCAAGCTCGGGAACCCGCGCTGGTTCGAGGCCGACGACGGTCACCAGGTGCACCTCTCCGTGGACCCCGAGCACCGGCCGTCGGGCCGGGCGCACACGGCCGTTCGTCTCGGCGCACAGCTCGACACGGTCCTCGCCCGACTCGAAGCGAGCGGCGAGGCGCCACGGGTGATCACCTTCGACGGCGACCGGCACGCGTTCACCAAGGATCCCGCCGGCAACCTCTGGGAGCTGATCGGCCCGCCCGAGGGCTGAGTCCACCCGCAGGAACCGGCGCCTGAGGGCGTTCTCAGGAACGGCGATTCGCTCTCAGGTTGAGAAGGCACAATCTCTCCATGCGCGTGCTCGTGGTGGAGGACGAAGTCCGGCTCGCCGAGGCGATCACCGACGGTCTCAGCGCCGAGGGCTTCGACGTCGACGCGGTGCACGACGGCAACGACGGGCTCTGGCGGGCGCGGGAAGGGTCGTACGACGCCATCGTGCTCGACGTCCTGCTCCCTGGCATGAACGGCTATCGAGTGTGCAAGACGTTGCGCGACGAGGGCGTGTGGACACCGATCCTCATCCTCACCGCCAAGGACGGCGAGTGGGACGAGGCCGAGGCGCTCGACACCGGCGCCGACGACTTCTTATCGAAGCCGTTCTCGTTCGTCGTGCTCCTCGCGCGTCTGCGCGCGCTGTTCCGTCGTGGTGCGCCGCCGCGTCCGGCGGTACTCGAGCTCGGACCGCTGCGTCTTGATCCCGGAAGCCGCAAGGTGCATCACGGCGATACGGAGGTCGCGCTCACCGCTCGAGAGTTCGGGCTGCTCGAGTTCCTGATGCGCCGCGACGAGGCGGTGGCCTCGAAGCCCGAGATCCTCGACCACGTGTGGGGCATGGACTTCGTCGGCGACCCGAACATCGTCGAGGTGTACATCGGCTACTTGCGTAAGAAGCTCGACCAGCCTTTCGACACCGCGTTGATCAAGACCGTGCGCGGCGCGGGCTACCGATTGTGCGCCGAAGGCTTCGCAACCTGACATGAGCCGCTGGTCGGTCCGGCTGCGCGTCACGCTCGCCGCCGCAGGCTTGTTCGCGATCGCATTGACGCTCGCGTCCTTCGCGCTGGTGACTTCGGTGCACAGCAACCTTACCGACGAGATCGAGGAGACGAACGAGGAGGCACTCGACCAGCTCGCGCAGCAGGTGCAGTCGGGCACGCCCGTCGACCAGGTCCGGATCCCGACCAACGGTCCCGGCAACCAGCCGACGTTTCGTGCGGTCGGGCCGGGCAGCGGCGACGTGCAGATCCCCGGGGCGAACAACGGGCAACGACCGGGCCCGCCGCCGACCGGTCCGAACGCAACGCCCTACGTGCAGGCGCGGCGCACGATCGAGACTGCCGCGGGCGAGAAGGTGACGCTCATCGCCGAACGGTCGCTGGCCGAAGTGGACGACACCGTCAAGAGCATCACCGACGCGCTCGTCATCGGCGTGCCGGTGCTGGTGCTCGTGCTTGGCGCGCTCACGTGGTGGATCGCGGGGCGGGCTCTGCGACCAGTCGAGGCGATCCGATCGGAGGCGGCCGAGATCACCGCGAGCACGATCCACCGTCGCGTGCCGGAACCGGACACCGACGACGAAGTGGGACGACTGGCCCGCACGATGAACTCGATGCTGGACCGACTGGAAGAGTCGTCGTTGCGTCAGCGGCGCTTCGTGTCGGACGCGTCGCACGAGCTGCGCAGCCCGGTTTCCGCGATCCGTGCCCAGCTCGAGGTCGCGCTGCGCCGCGGAGAGCAAGCCGACTGGCCCGCCGTCGCGGGTGCCGTGCTCGAAGAAGACGCACGCCTGGAGCAAGCCGTCACCGAGCTGTTGGAGCTGGCGCGCGCCGAGGAGAGCGCCGACATCGAACGCGTCGATGTCGATCTGGACGATGTCGTGCTGAGCGAGACACAACGAGAACGCCGCGTCCCCGTCGACACGAGTCGAGTGTCGGCCGGACGGGTGCGCGGGAGTGAGCCGCAGCTCGCGCGCGTCGTCCGCAACCTGCTCGACAACGCGTGCCGCCACGCGCGGTCGCAGGTTGCGGTTGCGGTCGCGGCACAGAACGGATCGGTGTGGCTCTCCGTCGATGACGACGGTCCCGGCGTGCCTCCAGGCGATCGCGCTCGCGTGTTCGACCGCTTCACCCGTCTCGACGAAGGGCGGGTGCGCGACGCGGGCGGGATGGGGCTGGGTCTGTCGATGGTGAAGGCGATCGTCGACCGCCACGGTGGCGCAGTCGCGATCGACGAGGCGCCACTCGGCGGCGCGCGCTTCGTGGTGCGCCTGCCCAGCTCCGATACGACCTAAACCTGCGCGGCGCCTACCGTTCGGGCTCCATGCCCGAGCTCTCGATCGCCTCCTTCAACACCCACTACGGCATGCGGCCGCATCCGCCGCGCACGCCGTATGACGTCGAAGCGGCGTTGCAGCGTCTCGACGCGGACGTGATCGTGATCCAGGAGCTGTGGCGACCCGACGGGCTCCGGGGCCCGATCGACGATGCGGCCGAGGCGATGGGGCTCCCCGTGCACCACACGCTGATCGGTACCGCCACGATCACGACGCAGTGGCCACACTTCTCCAAGAAGGGCGAGGGCACCATCGGTGTCGGGGTGCTCACGAAGCTCCCGATGCGGCAGATCGGCACGATTGCGCTGGGGCCGACGGTCGGTGACCCCGCGCCGAAGCGGGTCGCGCCGCACCTCGAGGTCGAAGTGGATGGATCGCCGTTGGAGCTGGTCGCGGTGCACCTCACCTCACGGCTGCTGCACGGCCCGATGCTCCAGCTCGGACGTCTGGCCAAGGCCGCGCCGAGCGACGGTCCGGCCGTGATCGCCGGCGACTGCAACTTCTGGGGACGGGGGGTCGTGCAGTACCTGCGCGGGTGGCGACGGACGGTGCGCGGTCGAACGTGGCCGGCTCGGTTCCCGCACAGTCAGATCGACCACATCCTTGTGAACGAGCACATCACGTCATACCGAGGCGAAGTGCTGCCGAACCTTGGGAGTGATCACCGACCAGTGCGTTCGGTGATCGCGTGGGACCGAAGCCCTAGGTGATGCACTGCTGCGCTTGAGCGGGCATGTTGACCACGAGCGCCCCGATCGTCAGCGTGGGTGCAGTGGTGTCCGCGGCGCGGTGGGTGGCGGTACGACGACGCCTCGAGTCAAGAACGAAGCGGCACTTAGAACGGCGCGGGAATCCCGTTGTAGGCGAGCATCTCCCGGTACATCTGGATGATGCGGCTGGCGTACGTGGTGGAGCTCGCCCAGTTTCCGTTGCCCATCTGGTTCCAGGTGGTCGCCTTGCCCTTCGGCGTCACGAAGTGGAAGCGGGGGTCGACGCACGCCGCGTGCAATGGCGGCACGGTGCAGGTCGTCGCGGTGCTGTCGGCGTAGGCGCGCAGGTGCTGGATCTGCGCCCGGACGCCGATCTGTGCCGTGGGGAACGCGGCCGGGGTGCCGCCGCTGTCGATTGCGCCGATGCCGGCGAAGTTGTTGTTCGCGGGCGACACGGCGCCGCCGAAGCGGAACCAGCCCGTCTCGAGGATGGACTGGATGAAGGCGACATCACCGCGGATGCCCTCTTGAGCGCCTTCCTCGAGGTAGTACTGCGCGAGGGTCGCCACCGGCACCGAGGCCTCGTAGGTGCCGCTCGGCTGGGGGGTGCGGCCCGAGAACCAGGCGGCGAGCTGCGCCGGGGTCGCGAGCGACGCTCCGCCGATCGGCAGGACACCGGCTGAGGGCGCCGGGGCCGCCGGGGTGGTGGTGGGCGGCGGCGCCACCCGGGGCCCGCACGCGGCCACCAGGGTGCCGCTGAGGGTGAGAATGAGGCCGGCTGTCAGCCGTCGGGTCGCGCGGAAACTGGTCATCCAGTGAGGATGATCGGCCTGTCGCTCGTGAGGTTGAGGGCCAAAGTCTGCCGGAATTCCGCCATTCTCAGGCCATCGTCTCACGCTCCGTGCTCGGGGGGGTGGGGGGCGGTCGCTACCCGGTGAACCTGACCACGATGGATTGGAGCTCCTTCGGGGTGGTCCCGCCAGGCCGCCTCCTCGATCGCGTCGACCTCCGCGGCGAGGCGCGCCGCGTCGACCTCCAGGGGAAGCCGGACGAACGGGCAGCCGAGTCGCATGCGGGCAGCACGGTACCGGCGCTCGGGCCGGCGCCCCACACCCTTCTGGCGTCAGAACGTCGACCGCCGAGGGCATCGGCTTCGCCGTAGCCTGCGGGCATGAGCGCGCAGGGCAAGACCGTGCTGATCACCGGCGGGAACGCGGGGATTGGGCTCGAGACGGGGGTGGGGCTGGCGAAGCTCGGGGCCCGGGTCCTGGTGACCTCCCGAGACGCCGCGAAGGGCGCTGTTGCCGTCGAGGACATCAAGGTTCGCAGCGGGAGCGAGGCGGTCGAAGCCGTCACACTCGACCTCGCGAGCTTCGCCTCGATCCGAGCGTGTGCGTCCGACGTGCTCCAGCTGGCGCCGCGCTTGGACGTGTTGGTGCTCAACGCCGGGCAGGTGAACGCCAAGCGCACCGAGACCGAAGAGGGGTTCGAGACGACGTTCGGCGTGAACCACCTGGGACACTTCCTGCTGACGACCTTGCTGCTCGACCGGATGCGGCAGAGCGCGCCGAGCCGCGTGGTGGTCGTGTCGTCGCACGCGCACAAGTCGGCGCGCCGGGGTCTCGACTTCTCCGATCTGCAAGCCGAGCATCGGTATCGGGCGTTCGACGCGTACGGCAAGTCGAAGCTCGCGAACATCTACTTCGCGAACGAGCTCGCCCGGCGACTGGAGCGAACCGACGTCACCGCCAACTCGTTGCATCCGGGCTTCGTTACGAGCCGGTTCGGCAAGGACGGCGACCTCGGCCTCATGGGAAAGCTCGGGATGCCGATCGCTCGACCGTTCGCGATCTCCCAGGAGGCTGGCGCGCTCACGCCGATCTGGCTGTCGTCGTCCTCCGACGTCGACGGGGTGACCGGCCTCTACTTCTACAAGCGCGCGGCGGCCGAGACATCGAAGGCCGCGCACGATGACGAGGCCGCGCGGCGGCTCTGGGCCGTCAGCGAGGAGCTCGTCGGCTCCTAGCCCGCGTTGGGCGACGCCTGCCCGCCGCGGGTACAAAGGGCGGCCAACATCCCGGACTCCTGGAGCCTTCTGCCATGCCCGAAGCCGTCATCGTCGCCGCCACCCGCACCCCGATCGGGCGCGCCAACAAGGGATCGTTCGTGGACGCCCGTCCCGATGACCTCTCGGCCGGGATCATCAAAGCCGTGCTCGACCGGGTGCCGGCCCTCGATGCCGCGCTCGTCGAGGACGTCATCTGGGGCTGCGGCCAGCCCGCGGGCGAAGCCGGGTACAACGTCGCCCGCGTCGCCGCGATCCTCGCCGGCGTCGACGTGCCGGGCGTGACGGTGAACCGCTACTGCTCGTCGTCGCTCCAGACCATCCGCATGGCCGCGCACGCGATCAAGGCCGGCGAGGGTGACGTGTTCGTGGCCGGCGGTGTCGAGACTGTCAGTCGGTTCGCGCAGGGCGCGTCCGACACTGGACCGCACAACCCGTTCTTCGCTGAGGCCGAGGCGCGCACGGCCTCGCGCACCGAGGCCGGAAGCGCGAAGTGGGAGCCGGGCTCGGTGCCCGACGTGTACATCGCGATGGGTCAGACCGCTGAGAACGTCGCTCAGCACGAGAGCGTGTCCCGCGAGGAGCAGGACGAGTTCGCGGCGCTGTCGCAACAGCGTGCGGTCGAGGCGCAGAAGAACGGGTTCTTCGAGCGCGAGATCACACCGGTGACGCTGGCCGACGGCACCACGGTTTCGGTCGACGACGGTCCGCGGCCCGACACGACCAAGGAGAAGCTCGCCGAGCTCAAGCCGGTGTTCCGCCCCGATGGCACGATCACGGCGGGCAACGCGTGTCCGTTGAACGACGGCGCCGCGGCAACGGTCGTCATGAGCGATGCGCACGCCGAGAAGCTCGGCGTCACACCGCTCGCGCGCATCGTGTCGTCCGGCGTGTCGGCGTTGAACCCGGAGATCATGGGTCTCGGTCCGATCGAGGCGAGCAAGCAGGCGCTCGCACGGGCGGGCATGAAGATCGATGAGATCGATCTCGTGGAGATCAACGAAGCGTTCGCCGCGCAGGTGATCCCGTCGGCCAAGCACCTCGGCGTGCCCTGGGAGAAGCTGAACGTGAACGGCGGGTCGATCGCGCTCGGCCACCCGTTCGGCATGACCGGCGCTCGCATCATGGCCACGCTGCTGAACGGGCTCGAAGACCGCGACGGTCGCTTCGGGCTCGAGACGATGTGCGTCGGCGGAGGGCAGGGCATGGCGATGATCGTCGAGCGGCTCACCTAAGCCATGGCGCGGGCGCCGCGGGTTCCGCCCGCATGGTTGATCCGTCCCCTGCTCGCGCTCCGCAACAGCGTCGCCAAGCTGCACCGCGGGATGGTTGCCGCTGAGGTCGCCCTGCTCGAGGCGTCGCTCGGCATCATCGACACGAAGGCGCTCGCGGTGGTGGCCGAGCTCGACGTGGCCAGCCATCTCGCGTCGAGACCCATGACGGCAGACGCGCTCGCTGACGCGTGCAGTGCCGACAGCGACGCACTGGCCCGATTGCTGCGCTACCTCATCGGCCGCGGCTTCTTCCGTCGCACCCGCGACGGTCGTTTCACGAACAACCGTCCGTTCCGCACTCCTCGCCGACGAAGGCCCTTAGGCGCGCTCATGGGTGCGCTTCTTCGGCTCTGAGTGGCACATCGCGATCTGGAACCGCCTCGACCACTCGGTGCGCTCGGGCACGAGTGCGGCCGAAGCTGCGCTGGGCGCGCCGTTCTGGGAATACCTCACTGCGAAGAACCCTGACGCCGGCGCGGTGTTCGACGCCGCGATGGAATCCACCTCAGCGGTGCAGATGGGAGTCGTGGCGCGCAAGTACGACTGGGACACGGCCACACGAGTGTGCGACGTTGGCGGGGGTACGGGCACACTGCTCTCAGCGATCCTGGGTGCTCACCCGTCCCTTCGCGGCGTGTTGTTCGACCTGCCGTCGGTGGTCGCGAAGTCCAAGCCGGTGCTCGACAGCGCCGGCGTGACCGACCGCGTCGAAGTGATCGGTGGCGACTTCTTCGCCGCAGTGCCCGAGGGTTGCGACCGCTACCTGCTCCAAGCGATCGTGCACGACTGGGACGACGACTCGTGTGTTCGCTTCCTCTCGAACATCCGAGAAGCGATGGTGGACGACGGTCGGATCCTTGTGCTCGAGTTCGTGATGCCGGAGCACGACGGCGACCACTTCGCGAAGACGATCGACCTCGAGATGCTCGTCGACACCGGCGCCGGTCGCGAGCGCACGCGTGCCGAGTTCGACGCGTTGTTCGCCCGTGCCGGCCTTCGAGTGCATCGCACGACCCCGATCGCGCTCACCACGATGTTCGAGCTGGAGCGCGCTCAGGTCCCGTAGACCGGGTCGGGCGGGATCGCCTCGGCGAGAAGCTGCTTCACCACCGGGCCAAGCTCGGCCGGGTCCCAGCGACCCTCCTTCTCCTTGCGCGGCCCGTGGTGCCAACCGTCAGCGACGCTGACGATCCCGCCTTCGAGCTCGAACACGCGCCCTGTGACGTCTCGTGACTCGGCGCTCCCGAGCCAGACGACAAGCGGTGACACGTTGGTCGGATCCATCGCGTCGAAGCCGGACTCAGGCTTCTTCATCATCTCGACGAACGCATCCTCGGTCATGCGCGTGCGAGCGGATGGGGCGATCGCGTTGGCGGTGACGCCGTATCGGCCGAGCTCCGCGGCTTCCACCAGAGTGAGCGAGGCGATCCCACCCTTGGCCGCGCTGTAGGCCGACTGGCCGACGCTGCCGAGGAGACCGGCACCGCTGCTCGTGTTGATGATGCGCGCGTCGGGTTGCTCACCGTTCTTGGACTGCTCACGCCAGTAGTTGGCCGCGTGGTGGGCCGTCGCGAAGTGACCCTTCATGTGGACACGGACCACCGCGTCCCATTCGTCTTCGCCGGTGTTCACGATCATGCGATCGCGGACGATCCCCGCGTTGTTCACGAGCACGTCGAGCCGGCCGAAGGTGTCGATCGCGGTGCGGATCAATCGCTCGGCGCCCGCCCAGTCCGCGACGTCGTCGGCGTTCGCGACCGCGTCGCTTCCGATCTGCTTGATCTCCTCGACGACGGCGTTGGCTTCTGCGCTGGACGGCTCGGTGCCGTCGAGCTGCACACCGAAGTCGTTCACCACGACCTTGGCTCCTTGGCGCGCGAACTCGAGCGCGTGCTCGCGGCCGAGACCGCGTCCCGCGCCCGTCACGATCACCACACGCCCGTCGCAGATGCTCATGAGCGGGTTACGGTACCCGCGTGAAGTACGGCATCACCATGTTCGCGACCGATCAGACGATGGCAGTGCACGACCTCGCGCGCGAAGCCGAGGCGCGCGGACTGCACTCGTTGTACATCCCCGAGCACACGCACATTCCGACGAGTCGGCTCACACCGGCGCCGATCGGAGACGGCGAGCTCCCCGAGGAGTACCGCCGCACCGTCGATCCCTTTGTCGCGCTGAGTGCGGCCGCGGCGCTGACCACGACCATCCGACTCGGCACTGGCATCTGCCTCGTCGCGCAGCGCGACCCGTTCGTCACCGCGAAGGAGATCGCCACTCTCGATCAGATCTCAGGTGGTCGCTTCGAGTTCGGAATTGGCTTCGGTTGGAACCGCGATGAGCTCGAGCACCACGGGATCGAGTTCGCGAGTCGACGCGACGTCGTCCGTGAGCGCGTGCTCGCGATGAAGGAGCTCTGGGCGAGGGACGAGGCGTCGTTCGACGGCGAGCACGTCTCCTTCTCGTCGTCGTGGTCGTGGCCGAAGCCAGCGCAAGCCGGTGGCCCGCCGGTGATGCTCGGTGGTGCGCCCGGCCCGAAGATGTTCGCTCACATCGCCGAGTACTGCGACGGGTGGCTTCCGATCGGTGGTGCCGGCATCCGCGCCGCACTCCCGGACCTGCACCATGCGTGCGAAGCCGTCGGCCGCGATTCGTCGTCGATGCGGGTCGTGCCGTTCGGCACGCTGCCTGACGCCGGCAAGCTCGAGTACTACGAGTCGCTCGGCATCGACGAGGTGGTGCTGCGCGTGCCAGGTGGTGGCGCCGACAGCGTGCTGCCGGTGCTCGACGACTTCGCGGAGATCGTTGCCGCGGGGTGGTGACTACGTCAGGCGTTCGATGATCGTGACGTTGGCCTGGCCGCCGCCTTCGCACATCGTCTGGAGTCCGTAACGGCCGCCCGTGCGCTCGAGCTCGTTGAGGAGCGTGGCCATGAGGCGGGTACCCGTGGCGCCGAGCGGGTGACCGAGGGCGATCGCGCCGCCGTTCACGTTCACCTTGGCGAGGTCAGCGCTGGTCTCCTTCTGCCACGCGAGCACGACGGAGGCGAAGGCTTCGTTGATCTCGATGAGGTCGATGTCGTCGAGCGACATGCCGGTCTTCTCCATCGCGTACGCCGTCGCCGGGATCGGTGCGGTGAGCATGAAGATCGGGTCGGCGCCACGAACGGAGAGGTGGTGGATGCGGGCACGGGGCTTCAGCCCGTGCGTCTTCACCGCGGCTTCAGACGCGACCAGCGTGGCCGTGGCTGCGTCCGAGAGCTGTGACGACACGGCGGCCGTGAGCCGTCCGCCTTCGACGAGCGTGGGCAGCTGCGCCATCTTCTCGAGCGACGTGCCGCGACGCGGGCCTTCGTCGACCTCGATGCCGTTGAGCGGCACGATCTCGTTGTTGAACCGGTGCTCGTCTTGGGCGGTGATGGCGCGCTCGTGGCTCTCGAGCGCGAACTGCTCCATCTCGTCGCGGGAGATGCCCCACTTCTCGGCGATGAGCTCGGCGCCGCGGAACTGCGACACCTCTTGGGTGCCGTAGCGGGCGACCCATCCCTTCGAACCGGAGAACGGGTCACTGATGCCGAGTGGCTCGGTGGCGGTGAGCGCGTAGGCGATCGGGATCATGCTCATGTTCTGCACGCCGCCGGCGACGATCACATCGTTGGTGCCGCTCATCACGGCTTGCGCGGCGAAGTGCAGCGCCTGCTGGGACGATCCGCACTGTCGGTCGATCGTGGTGCCGGGGACTTCCTCGGGGTAGCCGGCGGCAAGCCAAGCGGTGCGCGCGAGGTCGCCGGCCTGGGGGCCGAGCTGGTCGACGACGCCGAGGAACACGTCCTCGACCGCCATCGGGTCGAGGTCGTTGCGCTCGACCACCGCTTTGATCGCGTGCGCACCGAGGTCCGCAGGGTGCACCTGCGACAGGCCGCCGCCCTTCTTCCCGACGGGCGTCCGAACAGCGTCGACGATGTAGGCCTCAGGCATTGCGTTCCTTTCGATGCCTCTAGAGGATGGCACGCCCGACGCTGGCCCGGTGAAAGGCCGCGTCGCCCCATGCCGCGGCGAGTGCCCAGGCCCGCTTCATGAAGAGGTGGAGGTCGTACTCGTACGAGTAGCCGATCGCGCCGTGGCACTGGAGCGCCTTGCGCGCGGTCAGGAGCGCGGCGTTGCCGGCCATCGCCTTGGCCATCGACACGTGCACCGACGCGTCGGGGTCGCCTTCACTCATCGTCCACGCGGCGCGGTACACGAGCGGACGCGCGAACTCGAGTGCGATACGAGCATCGGCCAAGTGATGCTTCACCGCTTGGAAGCTACCGATGGGCACCCCAAACTGCTGCCGCTCCTTCACGTACTCGACCGTCATGTCGAGCATCCGACGAGTCAGACCGATCAGCTGTGCCGCGGTACCCAGCGCACCACGATCGAAGGCTTGGGTGGTCTCACGTTCACTGAACTGCGTCTCGACTCGCGAGTAGTCCACGATCGCCGACCGACGAGCGCCGTCGACTGATTCGAGGTTGTCAAGTGCAACCACGCCTTGCTGCCCGACCAGCACGAGGCGTTTGTCCACGAGCAGGAGGAAGCGATCGGCCCGGTCTGCGAAGGGGACCACACACTTCGGATCGTCAGACGCAGTGATCGTGTGCTGCCCATCGATGATGTCCGGTAGCAGCGGTACGCCGACCATCGCATGTTCGACGACCGGCTCCGGCACGGCTGCGTACCCCGTCTCCTCGATGACGAGGATGACATCGACCGCGCTCGCTTCGAGCAACGCCCCGAGCACGCCCATCTCGGCCAGCGCGAACCACACCTTCCGCGCGTCGACTCCATCGCCGGTCCATGCGCTTCGCACATACGAGGGTGGGCACTCGCGTGCGAGAAGGTCTCGCGCGGCGTCGCGAAACGCGAGCTGCTCGTCGGTGAACGCGAAGCGCATCGCTATTGGCGCGGGAGCCCGAGCACGCGCTCCGCGATCACGTTGCGCTGAATCTCGTTCGTACCGGCGTAGATCGGACCAGAGAGCGCGAACTGGTAGCCCTTCAGCCAGTCACTGTCGTCATGGTCGAACTCGGCACCGAGGATCTCCATCGCGACCTCGTGCATGCGGACGTCGAGGTCGGACCAGAACACCTTGGTGAGGCTCGATTCGGCACCGAGGTTCTCGCCGTCGGTCATTCGGGTCACGGTGAGGAACGTCTGCCATCGGTACGCCTCGGCGTCGATGAACGCGTGCACGACTTCGTCGGCAAGACGCGGGTCATCAGCGCCTCGCGTCTTGTAGAGGTCGACCAGTCGGGCCGCGGTCGCCATGAAGCGGCCAGGGCTACGGAGTGTCAGTCCGCGCTCTGCGCTCGTGGTCGCCATCGCGACGCCCCAGCCCTGGTGCACGTCTCCCAGGACGTCGCCGTCAGGCACGAACACGTCGTCGAGGAACACTTCGGCGAAGCCCTCGTCACCGTCGAGGCGACCGAACCCGCGCACGGTCACGCCCGGCGCGTCGAGCGGCACGAGGAAGTAGGTGAGGCCGCGATGGCGATCCGCCTCGGGGTCGCTGCGGAACAGGCCGAACAGGTGCGTGCAGAACCCACCGCGGGTGGTCCAGGTCTTCTGGCCAGTGAGCCGCCACCCACCGGCCTGCTCGTCGCGCACGGCCTTGCTCTGGATGCCTGCGAGGTCGCTGCCGGCATTCGGCTCCGACCAGCCCTGGCACCACAGGTCTTCCGCCGCGGCCATGCGAGGGAGGATCCGGTCCTGCTGCTCCTTCGTGCCGAACTCGAACACCGTCGGCGCGAGCAAGAAGATCCCGTTCTGGGTGACGCGCTGCGGTCCGCCGGCCCGGTAGTACTCCTCCTCGAAGATCAGCCATTCCATCGCTGACGCGTCGCGCCCGCCGTACTCCTCGGGCCACGACACCACGGCGTAGCGCGCGTCGAACAGCGCGCGCTCCCACTCGAGGTGCGCCGCGAACCCGTCACGCGTGTCACCCGAGACCAGCCCCCGCGGCACGTTCGCCTCGAGCCAACCGCGACACTCAGCCCGAAACGCCTCTTCCGCGTCCGAAAACCTCAGATCCACAGACCGCCGACGCTACCCCCCTCTCCCGTTTCGCATTCTGGGGACGCTCAGGGTCGCCATAGCGACCTGAGCGTCACAAGAATCCTTTGAGGGCACGCCGGACCGTGCTGGCAACGTACTCAGGCCGCTTCGTGATCTGGTCCCAGGTGAAGCGCAAGACGTGCCACCGATCCGAGCTGAACCGATTGTCGCGCGCGAGATCGGCTTCGCGGTCCAACAGCGCGGTGTGGTGACGACGACTGTCCGCCTCGATGAGTACGTGTGCATTGCGGTACACGAGCTCAACCCGGCCGACCCATCCGTCGGCATCGCCGATGTTGATCTCTCGCGCAGGCATCGGGAGTCCAGCATCGCGAAGAACTTCCAAGAGCCGCGCCTCAAGTTCGCTCGCTGGCGCCACATACCCATCACCGCGCGCGAGGAGCAGCTCGCGCATGAGCGCAGTTCCCTTGCGGCCGCGCTCGGCCAGGTCAGCGAAGACTCGCCAGCACGCCGGAATGGTCACGAGCCCGCGAGAGAGCGAGTTGTCGAGGGCACGCTCGGCACGCCGAGGATGGATCGTGCCGCATAAGTCGAACAAGGTCCGCGCGATGGTGGTCGCGGGGATCGCGTCGACGACACGGCGGTGCCACGCGGGGGGCGTGGCCGAGAAATGGACGTTCGCGAAGTCCAAACGGGGTCTCTTACCGTATGGAACCGTCAGGTCGTACGACGAGAGCTGGAAGCCCGGGACGACAGAGAGCGCCGCCGACGTCCGATGTGAGGCGCACGCTCCGTCACCACCCGCCATCACCATCGCCATGACCCGTGTCCGTGTCGTCACCGGCGCACCGCGGATCCGATAGATCTGCGCATGCATCCGGACGAGCATCCCTTTCGCTCGGTTCTTGATTGCCGACGGCGTCGCACCCACCGCCAGCAGCTGCTGATAGGAGACGACCGCGTGCTGGCTGGCGGCTACCTCAGCGATCCGATCGTCGAGAACCATCGCCACCACGACCCGTCCGCAGCATTCTTGTGACGCTCAGGGCCGCTATGGCGACCTAGGCGTCCCCAGAATGCAGAGCGTGGGTGTGGCTGGCTTGGCTAGGCGCGGGCGGCTTGCTTGAGGGATTCGGGGTCTTGGTAGTACTCGCGCCACCATTGGATGACGCCTTCTTTGAGTTGGCAGACGTTCATGCCGCACCAGGTGATCTCTTGGTTGTCGGCGCGGCGCGCGACGGTGATCGTCCAGTCGCACATCACGACGTCGTCATCACCGATGGCGAGATGGTGGAAGTCGAACGACACCGGCTTCGCCCACTCGAACGACATCTTCGTCATCGATTCGTACTCAGCGTGGCCTCGGACGGTGCGCGTAGGAGTCTCGAGCACGACATCCTCGGCGAAGCATGCGAGGTAGCCCTCGAGGTCCTCGGCCAGCCACGCGACGCGGCGCCGCTCGTAGAGGGTTCGCGCCTCGTCCAGCGTGATGCTCATCCGAGTGACTCGTAGGTCGCAGTGACGAGCGGTTGCGACCGCGGGTCGGCCGCCATCGCCATCTTCATCTGGTTCATCGCGTAGCAGAAGGTCAATCCGCGGTCGGGGTCTGCGAACGCCGTCGAGCCGCCAGCACCGGAATGACCGAACGTGCGCGGGCCGACGCCGACCGGGAACGTCGGTCTGAGCATGAAGCCGAGCCCGATCGTGAGTGGCTGACCGATCACGCAATCGGGGCCATCGGAGAGCACCTCGCTGGCGCGCGCCACGGTCTCGTCGCTGAGCAGGCGAACTCCGTCGACGTCACCGATGCACGCGGCGTACATCCGTGCCAGTGATCGGGCATCGCCATGTCCGTTCGATGACGGCATCTCCGCGCCTCGCATGAGACGCGTGTTCCACATGTCGTTGTACGCGAACAACCCGGACGGGCCGCTCATCACCCGACCCATGAACGTCGACTGGTCCGCAAGCACCGAGTCCATGAGTGCTTGCGCGTCGGCGTCGAGCACTGCCGGGTACATGCGAGCGATCCGCGCGTCGAGCTCGGCGGGCGCGCCGATGTAGAAGTCGAGACCGAGCGGCGTCGCGATTGCATCTGCGAAGTACCGGCCGGGGCTGACGCCGGTGATCCGGCGGATGATCTCGCCGACAATCCAACCGTACGCGCGGGTGTGGTAGCCGTGCGCCGTCCCCGGCTCCCACACGGGAGGCTGTGCGGCGATTGCCTCGACGACGGGATCCCACGCGGCCACGTCTTCGAGCGTGAGGTCACCCTGCACCTCGGCGAGGCCAGCACGGTGCGAGAGGGCCCACTTCACCGGGATCGTCGCCTTACCCTTCGCCGCGAACTCCGGCCAGTACTCCGCGATCGGCGCTTCGGGATCGAGGCGGCCTTCCTCGATGAGCTTGTTCGCCATGACCGCCGTCGCACCCTTGGTGCAGGAGTAGAGGATGACGATCGTGTGCCGCGCCCACGGCCGCGGCGGATCGACCTCGGCCATGCCGCCCCAGATGTCGACGACCGGCGCACCGTCGAGATACACGCAGCAGGCGGCGCCAACCTCGTCGTGCTCGGCGAAGTTGTTCGCGAACGCGGCGGCAACCGTCTCAAAGCCGGGCGAGACGTCACCGTGAACCATCACCATCGCGCTGCTCCCGCTCCGCTGCTTCCGCTGACGCTCCGCTCGCAGCGCACGTCAGTTCCCAAGGCGATCGAGGGTCTCGTCGGCCTCGGCGATGATCCGCTCGATGAGCTCCGCGACCGTCGGTAGCTCGTCGATCACGCCGACGCCCATCCCGGTGGGCAGGATCCCGGTCTCGAGATGGCCGTCGACCATCGACGCCTTCGTGAGCATCGGCGCGTTGGCCGCCATCATCATCTGCCCGTAGGTGAGGTCCTGACTGCGCTTCATCGCCACCCCCTCACGGAGCAGGTCGCGCAACGAAGTACCGGTGAGCTTGCGGAACCGCAGCGCGTTGATGGCCGCGCGCGGGAATGCGAGGAGCCGTCCCGCGCCCTCGAGCCGGTCGATGACCTTGGTACGGATGACGCGCAGCGGCGCGCCGTCGATCGACTTCGTCACCACCGTGCCGGTCACAGGTGTGTCGAGGTACACCGACTTCACGTCGTCGGGAACCCGACTCTCCTGCGTGAGCAGGAATCGAGTGCCCATCGCGATGCCGGCTGCGCCGTACGCGAGCGCGGCGACGAGCCCACGCCCGTCGAAGAAGCCGCCGGCCGCGACGACCGGGATGTCGACGGTGTCGACGACCTCGGGCAGCAGGAGAGTTGTCGGCACGACACCGGTGTGACCGCCACCTTCGGCTCCTTGAGCGATCACCGCGTCGACGCCGAGCGCGGCGACCTTCTCCGCGTGCCGGCGTGCACCGATTGTGGGGATCACGACCAAGCCCGCGTCCTTCAGCTTCTTGACGACGGTCCCTGCAGGCGGGCTCGCGAAGCTCGCGACGCGGACACCTCGGTTGATGAGGATGTCGCATCGGTCTTCGAGGTCGGGGGCGTCGGCGCGGAGGTTCACGCCGAAGGGCTTGTCGGTGCGCTCCTTGATCTCGTTGACGGCGGGCTCGAGCTGTTCGAACGTCAGCGTGGCGCCGGCGAGGATCCCCATCCCGCCGGCGTTGCTGGTCGCTTGCACCAGACGCGGACCCGCAACCCATCCCATCCCGGTCTGCACGATCGGGTGCTCGACACCGAAGAGATCACACAGCGGTGTGTGAAGCGCGGTGTGCGTCATCCCCCCACCTCGGCGTCACGGAGGCCGTTGGGGTCGAGCACCTCCCGCACGAGACGGAGGTCCTCGTCGGTCGGCGCGCGGGTTTCGGGCACGTCAGCCGGCACGACCAAGGGGAATCCGGTGGCATCTTGCACGGCGTCGACCGTCACCCCCGGGTGCAGCGAACGGATGCGCATGGAGTGGTCGGGGGTTTCGAAGTCGAGCACCGCGAGGTTGGTGACGACGTGACGGACGGCATGGAACTGCGTGGCTGCCACACCGGCCGCGGCCGCGCGGTCGTAGCCGACACCTGACACGCAGTCGACGGCTGGGACGAAGACTCGAGTGGAGTGCTGCCCGACCCAGAAGCTCGTCGGATGGTTCACGGTGTTCCCGGGTGCACCCCGCACTCCGAGCAGCTGTGCCTTGGGCTTCGACCACGGTCCGATGCACGCGATGTTCTGGTTGCCGAACTGGTCGATCTGTGTCGCACCCATCATCACGTGGCGCTTCCCCGACCACACGACGTCGAACATCTTCCCGAACGGCATCCATGCCTCGACGACCTTGGAGGCATCGGCGGGCGCGTCGGACGGCAGCGGCGCGCCGAGCTGGAACGCGTCGCCGTCCGTGTAGACGAGGTCGGGTTCGAAGGTGAGTGCGGCGAGGCGTGACCCGAGCGTCGGGATGACACCGATCGGACTCGCGAGTACCTCGCCGTCACCGCGCCACGACTCCGCGCACGCAACCACACAGATCTCGGCCAGCGTCGCGTCGCTCATGACCGTTTGCTCCGCTCCCACTTCGCTACTTCCGCTCGCTCCGCTCGCTTCATCCGCTTCGTTCACTCCGCAGCGATGACTCAGCAAACCTCCGGTAGTCGGCCTCGGGCACGTCGATCCACTTCGCGCGGAACGCGTTCCACGCGTCTTCGTCTTTGGCCGTCGCGGCGTACTCACGCTGCAGCGCTTCGTCGCGCCCGTAGTCCGGCACGCAGTGTGTGAAGTGCGCACCGAATGGCGCCTCGATCACGCCATCGGTCCACAGGCGGCTGATCCTGATCGTCTCGGCCGAGCCATTGCGCGCGAACCCGTCGGGATCGACGACCTCCTCGCACGACACGAACGTCCGCTCGGCCGCCATCGCGAACAAGTCGTCAAAGTACCAGTCAGGACCGAGGTACTGAGCATTGCCCCGCTCGTCGGCCCGGTTCGCGTGCAAGAGCGCGACATCCAGCGGCAGCGCGGGCATCGCGACGAGCTCCTGGCCGTCGTACGGAGAGGTGACCGTCTTGATGTCGGGATTGATCTCCATGATCGCCGAGCCCAACCCTGCGCGACACGGGAGGAATGACACGCGCCACGCTGCGGCGCGCAACCCCAGCTGGAGCATCCCCTCGTCGAGCTCCATCGCCTCGATCGTGCCGTTCTGGCGCGCGTTGCGGAAGTGAGGTTCGAGCGGGATCGTGTCGAGGGACACGAAGCCGTAGACCGCTTTGCGTACCTTGCCCGCGGCACAGAGCATCCCGACGTCGGGTCCGCCGTAGCTGACGACCGTGAGGTCTTTCAGTGACGACCGCAGGATGGCGCGCACGACCGACATCGGCTTGCGACGCGATCCCCAGCCGCCGATGCCGATCGTCATCCCGTCACGCAGTTCGGCGACGACGTCTTCTTCGGTCAAGCGCTTGTCGGCCATGCGGTGCGGCACCCTACCGGAGCCGCCCCACGATTGGTGTTGCCCGGTAGCGTGCGACGTCATGCGATTCGCGGTGATGCCACCAGCGCACGAACGCTTCCTCTCGACGCCCGATCTGATCGGCGAGTACGCGCGGACGGCTGAAGAAGAAGGATTCGAATCGATCTGGGTGTTCGAGCACGCGGTGATCCCGGCCGGCTACGACTCGAAGTACCCGTACAACGCGGAAGGTCGGATCGGCATCGAGGACGACGACATGCCTGAACCGTTGACCCTGCTTGCCTTCCTCGCCGGGGTCACGGAGCGGTTGCGACTCGGGACCGGCGTGCTGATCCTTCCTCAGCGTAGCCCGGTGATCTGCGCCAAGGAGTGCGCGACGGTCGATGCGCTGTCGGGCGGACGCCTCGAGCTCGGCATCGGCGTTGGCTGGCTGCGAGAGGAGGCGGAAGCCGTCGGCACGAAGTTCGAGGACCGGGGCAAGCGCACCGACGAGTCCATCGACGTGATGCGCGCGCTGTGGCGCGAGTCCGAAGCCACATTCCACGGCGAGTTCACGCACTTCGATCGCGCGAAGAGCTATCCGAAGCCCGCACAGGCGGGCGGGCCACCGATCCACGTCGGCGGTCACAGCTCGGCGGCCGCGAGACGCGCAGGTCGCGTCGGTGACGGCTGGTTCCCGATCGGTCTCGACGACGCCAACTTCGAGGCGCGACACGAGGAGATGCGGGCGGCTGCACAGGAGGCCGACCGCGATCCCGATTCGATCGAGATCACCTACAACCGCGGCAACAAGCTCGACACCGTGAAGCGCTACGCGGACCTCGGAGTCTCCCGATGGATCGTCGCGGCCTGGGGAACCGACCTCGAGTCGAGCAAGCGCATCCTCGGCGAGCTGTCCAAGAAGCTCGTTGCGCCCCTCAGCGAGTAACGATGACGCTGGAGCCGTGGCCGAACAAGCCCTGGTTGATCGTGAGCCCGGTGGTCGCGCCCTCGACCTGGCGCTCCCCCGCCTCGCCGCGCAGCTGGGTGACGAGCTCGCACACCTGGGCGATGGCCTGCGCGGGGATCGCTTCGCCGAAGCACGCGAGTCCGCCGCTCGGATTCACCGGGATGCGTCCGCCGAGCGTCGTCGCGCCCGAGTGCAGGAGCGACTCAGCCTCACCGGGCGCGCACAGACCGATGTTCTCGTACCAGTCGAGCTCGAGCGCGGTCGACAGGTCGTACACCTCGGCGCAGCTGAGGTCATCGGGTCCGATCCCTGCTTCCTCGTAGGCGGCGTGCGCGATCGAGTCTCGGAACGATCGCTCGGGCAGCGCTGCACCGACCGCCGAGTCGGTCGCGATGTCGGGCATGTCAAGGTAGGTGTTCGGGTACGTGGGCGTGACCGTCGATACCGCTGCGATCCGCACGTGGCGCGCCGTGTCCTGGTGACGGGCCGCGAACTCTGCGCTCGCGATGACGAGCGCCGCCGCGCCGTCGCTGGTCGCGCAGATGTCGACCAGCCGCAATGGATCGGCGACGACGGGTGATTCGGCGATCTCGTCTTCGGTGAACTCCTTGCGGTAGCGAGCGTTCGCGTTGTGCAGGCCGTGGCGGCTGTTCTTCACCTTCACGGCAGCGAAGTCCTTTGCGGTGGCGCCGTAGAGCTCCATCCGTCGCCGCGCGTACAACCCGAAGTACGTGGGGTTCGTCGCACCGAGGACGTGGAAGCGCAGCCAGTCAGGGTCCTGGGGTCGATCCCCTGGCAGCGGACCGAAGAAGCCCTGCGGCGCGGTGTCGGCGCCGACCACGATCGCGACGTCGGCCTGCCCGGACTGGATGCGGGCCCGCGCGGCGTCGATCGCCACCGCGCCCGACGCGCACGCGGCGTACGACGACGACACGGGGATCCCCCGCCACCCGAGTGCCTGCGCAAAGGTCGCGCCCGACACGTAGCCCGGGTAGCCGTTGCGCATCGTGTTGCCCGCGGCGAGGTACTGCACGTCGCCCCACTCGAGCCCCGCATCGGCGAGCGCTGCCCGCGCGGCCACGGCGCCGTACTCCACGAAGCTGCGACCCCACTTGCCCCACGGGTGCATGCCCGCGCCAAGGACGACGACATCACCCATTGCTGACGCTCCACTTCCAGACCGTGCGCACTTCGTCGTCGGTCTCGTAAAGCGGCTCGACGACGAGCTGCATCTCTGCACCAAGCGCTAGGGCCCCGATGTCGGTGCCGCGTGCAACCTGGCCGAGCACCACCATCTTCTCGTCGGCGAGCTCGACGGCCGCGACCGCATACGGCTCGAACGGTTCACGCGCGGGATACGGCGCGGGGGGTGCGTAACGGTTGTCGGTGAACGACCAGAGTGTGCCCCGGTCCGAGAGCTCGACGTCTTCGAGCTCGGTCCCATCGCACGCGGAGTTGGCGCAGAACGACCACTGCTTCGGGAAGAAGAACCCGCCACACGCAGGGCACTTCCCACCGAGCAGTCGGCCCGTGCCCTCCGCGTCCTCACGGAACATGCCCTCGACGACGGGCACGCGCGGCTTGCTCACTTCAGCTCCTCCTCCTCGGGTCGCTCCGCTCCGCCGTCCCGGTCTCCGACCACGGCTCCGCTCAGCTCCTCATTGGACCGCAGGTCGGCGTCGCGCTTGTCGACGAACGCCTGCCGCAGCTCGTCGGAGTCGCCCCAGAGCTGGAGCTCGTAGGTGAAGCCTTGCTCGAAGCGGTACGCGCGCTTCACGTCGACCGGCTCGATGACGTTGAGTGACTCCTTGGCCCGACGGATCACGAGTGGGCTCTTCGCGGCGATCGTCTGAGCAATCTCGCGGGCGGCATCCATCAGCTCGGCACGCGGGACGACCCGCTCAACCGTTCCGTACGAGAGCAGCTCCGCGGCCGAGACCATCTGCCCGGCGAAGAACATCATCCGCAGCTTGTGCTGGGGCACGAACCGCGCCAGGTGCGTCCCCACTCCCAGCGCGCCGCGGTCGACCTCGGGCACGCCGAACTGGGCGTCGTCAGCAGCTACCACGATGTCGGCGTTGCCGGCGATCGACACGCCGCTGCCGAGGCAATAACCGTGGACGGCCGCGATGACGGGCACCTCGCAGTCGTAGATCGCGGCGAACGTGTCCCAACAGCCCTTGCTGACCTCGAGCAACGACTTCTTCGTGCTGTCGGCAGCCAGCTCCTTGATGTCGACGCCGACCTGGAACCCGCGCAGCTTGGGGTTCGCGCCGATGATCATCACGTGAACGTCGGGATCGCTTCCGAGCTTGCGGATCGTCGTCGCGAGCTCCCGGAAGCCGGCGACGGGGAGCGCGTTCACCGGCGGGTTGTCGATGATCACCTCGGCGATGTGGTCGCGCACGGACGACTGGATCACGGCGCGGAGCGTACCTGACACCTCATCAGATATGTTCGGTGCCGATGGCGACCGAGAACCCGCTCGACTTCGCTGACAAGGTGGTGATCGTCACGGGTGGTTGTCGCGGTATCGGTCGCGGCATCGCCGAGCGGTTCCTCGGTGCCGGTGCCGACGTCGTCGTCTGCTGTCGCAACGAGCCCGAGTCGCTCCCGTCGGCGGAAGGCCGCGATGCCGTGTTCGTCGCCGCCGATGTGCGCGAACCCGACCAGATCGACACCGTGATCGCGGCAACGACCGAGCGCTTCGGTCGCATCGACATCCTCGTCAACAACGCTGGCGGCTCACCGCCTGCCGACACGGCGACCGCATCTCTGAAGTTCTCGACCGCCATCGTGAACCTCAACCTCATGGCGCCGATGGTGTTCTCCCAGCGGGCCAACGCCGTCATGCAGGACCAACCCGAAGGCGGCGTCATCCTCAACATCGGGAGCGTGAGCGGCCTTCGCGCGAACCCGGAGAGTGCGGCGTACGGGATCGCGAAAGCCGGGCTGCTCAACCTGACCGAGACGATGGGCGTGTCGTTCGCGCCCAAGGTGCGCGTCGTCTGTGTGACGGCGGGACCAATCGTGACCGAGCAAGCGCACTTCTACTACGGCGACGAGGAAGGAATCGCTGCGGTAGGCAAGACAATCGCTCTCGGGCGCATGGCGGAGCCGGCCGACGTTGCGGACGTGTGCCTCTTCGCGGCGTCGTCGCTCGCGCGGTACATCACAGGCACGCAGATCCTCGTGCACGGCGGCGGGGAGAAGCCGGCGTACATCGACGCTGCGAACCCAGAGCGGTAGTAGCCGAGCGGCGGCTTTGCCGACCGTTCGCCGGCAGGAGACCGAGCCTGCGGAGTCGACCCAGGAAGCTGGCAGAACTAGCGAACTCCGAGGTACTGGTACCACCGTTGCTTGGAGCGGTCGGTGAACTCGACAGCCCCGTTGCGTTGCTGCCAGCTCACGAGCACTTCCTCATCCTCGAGGAACGAGACGAGATCCTCGTTGGGCTTGTGCACGAACGCCATCCAGAGGCTGCCGCGGAGCCACAGCTCCCGCACCGACTCTCGCTCGATGCGCCACTTGAGCTCGCGAAGCGCGCCGATGGAGCTGAGCGCGGTAGCGCGAGCGCTCACACCCTTCGTTCGTTGCACGTCGATAATGACCACATCGCGGACGCGGCGGGCGACCAACCACGGCTCGGTCCCTTCGCCAGCGTGCACACCGACGGCGAAGTCCTGCGATCGCAGCAGCCGGGCGATGGGACCAAGCACTTCGTCCCGTGCCGGCTGGCGTGCGCCCCCACCCTTGATCGCAGACCGCCACGCGGTGACGTTGAGACCGCCGAGCATCTCGGCATCGCGATCGGCGCGTTCGCGCTGCCACGCCTCCAGCACCTTGAGCGCCCGCGGGCGGTAGTCGAGTGACACCGCGCCTTGGCGCAGCTCTGGCACCCAGCGCCGAATGGAGACGGCTGGAAGTGGATCGGCGGCGAGCACGCGCGTGCGGGCACGATCGATCGTGACGGTGACCGTTGGCCTCGCCGACTTCGTTGGACGACGGGCGCGGCCTACCGCGACGACGCCGGCCTCGAGATCGTCGGTGTAGAACCACATCTGATCGCCGGCGGCAACGTCGACGAGCGTGCCGCGCACCTCACAGATCGCCCGGGCGAGCCGATCAGTGAGTGCCGCGTCCTGCAGCTTGACGAACGAGTTCTCGATCGTGCGGCCGTTCGTCTGCGCGAACCGGAGATGACGCGACACGGGCACGAGCCAGGCACTCACGAGGACCAGTCTGGTCCTCCCACCATGGCCGATCTACGGATGGTGGTTATGGATGCTGGCTGCTCACCGAGATGACCTCGCCGGTCATGTAGGAGGAGTAGTCGCTCGCCAGGAACACGATCACGTTCGCGACCTCCCACGGTTCCGCGGCCCGTCCGAACGCTTCGCGCTCGGTGAGCTCGGCGAGCAGCTCGTCAGTGGTGGTCTTCGCCAAGAAGGGATGCATCGCGAGGCTCGGCGCGACCGCGTTCACCCGCACACCGTGCGGCGCGGCTTCGAGCGCAGCGCAACGGGTGAGCGCCATCACGCCTGCCTTCGCGGCAGCGTAGTGCGCTTGGCCCGCTTGCGCGCGCCACCCGAGCACCGACGCGTTGTTGACGATCGCGCCGGAACCACGCGGCAGCATGTGACGCATCGCGGCCCGAGTGCAATGGAACGTGCCGTTGAGGGTCACGTCGAGCACCGCGCTCCACTCGTCGTCGGTCATATCGACGAGGTCAGCCGTGCCGCCGAGCCCCGCGTTGTTCACCATCACGTCGACTCGCTCGTGCGCCGCGATGGCCTTGCTGAGGAGGCGACCGACCTGGTCGTCGTCACGGACGTCGCACACGACGGAGAGAGGCACGGTCCCGCAGGTCTCGCCGAGCTGCTCGGCGGCTTCACCCAGACGACGTTCGTGGTGATCGCTGACGACGACGGTCGCGCCTTCGAGTGCGCAGCGGGTGGCCGTCGCGAAGCCGATCCCGGTGCCGGCCGCGGCGGTGACCACGACGACCTTGCCGTCAAGGAGGTCTCGCGCCGAGGGTGGCTCGATCGTTGTCACACCGGCTCCTTCGGCAGTCCTAGGGCGCGCTCACCGATGATGTTGCGCTGGATCTCGTTCGAGCCGCCATAGATGGTGTCGGCGCGGGTGTAGAGGAACATGCGCTGGAAGGTTGACAGATCGTAGGGACCCTCGCCAGCGATCTCGCCGTCTGGCCCCAACACGTCGAGCGCAAGCTCACCGAGCGAGCGGTGGAACGTGGCCCAGTACAGCTTGTGCACCGCGGTCAGTGGGGTCATCTCCGCGCGCGACAACGGCTCGAGGGCGCGCAACGCATTGAAGCGCATGATGCGCAACCCGATCGTCGCTTCGGCCAACCGTTGGCGCACGATGGGATCTTCGAGTCGACCGTTCTTCGTGGCGATCTCACGGATCGCAGTGAGCTCGTTCTCGAAGTTCAGCTGCTGACCGAGCGTGAGTGCGCCGCGCTCGAACGCGAGCGTGCCCATCGCGACCTTCCAGCCCTCGTTGACGGCTCCGACCACGTTCTCCGCTGATGTGCGCGCGCCTTCGAAGAACACCTCGTTGAACTCCGAGGTGCCCGTCACCTGTTGAATCGGGCGGATCTCGATCCCGTCCTGCCGCATCGGCACCAAGAGGTACGAGATGCCCTTGTGCTTCGGGGCGTCCCGGTCAGTGCGGCAGAGGACGAAGCACCAATCGGACCAATGCGCCAGCGATGTCCAGACCTTCTGTCCGTGGATCACCCACTCGTCGCCATCGAGCTCGGCTCGGGTCGCCACGTTCGCGAGGTCCGAACCGGCGTCGGGCTCCGAGTAGCCCTGGCACCACAGCTCGGTGCCGCTCGCGATGGCAGGAAGGAAGCGCTGCTTCTGCGCGTCGGACCCGAAGTGGATGATCGTCGGACCAAGGAGACCCTCGCCCACGATGCCGACGCGCCCAGGGCCCTGCGCACGCGCGTACTCCTCGTAGAAGATCACTTGCTGGGTGAGCGACAGCCCGCGGCCGCCGTACTCCTTCGGCCACGCGACGCACGTCCAGCCGGCGGCACCGAGGGCGCGCTCCCACTCGAGTCGCTCCTCGAACAGCGCATGCTCGTCGCCCGGACCGCCGCGGCCGCGCACGCCAGCGAACTCCCCCGCCAGCGCATCAGTGAGCCATTCCCGCGCCTCATGCCGGAACGCTTCGTCCTCGGCTGACCACCGCAGGTCCATCAGTTCTCGGTCGCTCTCTGCGGGCCGGGATACCCAGCCCGCGGTCGTTCGCTCCCTGGGCGAGCTCCCTTTGCTTCGCTTCGGTCGCGGCGCGGCATCCCGACATCGTACGACTGGTTCTTCATTACGATCGCTTGATGGAATTTGATGACGCAGACGCACTCAAGGCGGCAGTTGGTCAGCACCTCGGCTACAGCGAGTGGACGACGATCGACCAGGAGCGCATTGACAAGTTCGCTGATGCGACGGGCGACCACCAGTGGATCCATGTGGATCCCGAGCGAGCGAAGAGTGGCCCGTTCGGCGCGACGATCGCCCACGGCTATCTCACGCTGTCGATCACCAACCTCTTTCTTCCTGAGCTGCTCGCCGTGCCGAACGCATCCGCAGGCATCAACTACGGAGCGAACAAGGTGAGGTTCCCGGCACCGGTACAGGTGGGTTCACGCATCCGCATGGGCTGCGAGATCCTGGAGGTCGACGACGTGCCCGGCGGCGTGCAGGTCGTGACGCGCAACACGGTCGAGGTCGAGGGCAGCGACAAGCCGGCATGCGTCGTCGACGCGGTCAGCCGCCTGTTCTTCTGACAGTCCTCCAGGATTTCCGGCACGCTGGCAGACACATGGAGTCAGTCAGCGTGCCGAAAAGCCCGAGAGCTACGCGAGCCAGCGCTCGAGGTTGGTGCGGACGGCGTTGCAACCCCGGTCGTTGAGGTCGGCGTTCCATCGCGTCTCGAGTGAGGTGACGAGGCTGGGTGCCTGCCACGCGGCGGCGCCGTAGCTCACTGCTCCCGCGGTGAACCCCCAGAAGTAGGAGCCGTCCGCGCGCCGACCATCGACCACGGCACGGATCATCCGCTGCGTAGTGCCGTCACCGAGCAGACCACCGTGAAACGCGGGCACGAAGGCGTGGCGATAGCCGATGTCGAACGGTGCCGGCGCCGCAACGCCCGAATCGAGCGGAAGCACCGCGAATGACGGCATCGACGGTGGTGGACACGCGAGCAACCGACGCAACGCTGGTTCCTGACCGACGATCGATCGGAAGAGCGGCGTTCCTGTCGACACGTCGACCGGGCTGATCCACGCGAGCGCACTCGAGATGCCGTCGAGCACGGCGCCCGTTGCGACCCCCCAGCCCTCGTCGCCGGGGTGCGGATAGTGCACGCGGCCGGGCTCGACGAGGGGACTGAGCAGCACGAGCGCGCGAACCGGCGCATCGGGCGTGCCCGCAACGTAGGCCTGTGCGATGAGCGCGCCTTGGCTCTCGGCAACGATGCTCACCGGCTCGCCAGCGTCCTGCTCCAGAGCGCGCACCTGGCGTCCCAACTCGCGCGCCAAGGCGCGCACCGATCGATGTGTGTCGACTCGTGCATAGGCACGCGGCTCACCGTCGCGACCTAGGCCGCGGTACGAGAAGCGCTCGATCCTGTAGTCGCCATCGAGCCACTGGCGCGTGACGCCATCCCAACGCGAGTTGAAGCCCTTCACGATGAGGACCGGCGGACCCGAGGCGTCGGCATCCGCCCGGGGCAGGTCAGTGCGACCAGCTTCGACTGCGATGGCGATCGAGAAGCCCGCCACGGTGCCCACGACGACGATCGCCACGATGCCGGCGATCCCGACCAGCGCGAACGGGCGGCGACGCGGCGCGACCGGCGGACGGCGGGCGAGGTGGTGCACGATCCGCACGCGGTAGTACGTCACCGCGGAGGCGCCGATGACGCCGGCCAGCACTGGACGCAGCCACGTCGGTGCGGCCGCGATCGCTCCCCCGCTCACGGTCAAGGCGACGAACGTCCACAGGAACGAGCGCGTGCTCGCGCGCGTCGGCGGATCGCGCCACCACGAGCGTGTCACGACTCCGTGGTGCAGCAGCGCACCGAGCATGAGCACCACGGGCACCGCAACGAAGAAGAGCCACGAGAGCGACGTGACGGCCATCGACACCGTCAAGGCTGCGAAGGGCACCATCAGCACCGCTTGTGCACCCGTAAAGGCAAGGCTCTGGCGGAGCTGATGGCGCCAGACCGGAACGTCGACATCGATCGGCCACGCGGCTCGCACGAGCGCGGCGTCGAGCACCGCGCGCGCGCCGACGAGCGCCAACGCGAGCGCGACGAAGCCGATCCACGAGGAGTGGTACACGAGCAACCAGCGAAGGTCGTGGAACACGCCGAACGGCGCGAACGCGACGACTTGCGGTGACAGCGCGGCCGCGGCGGGCGGACCGATGAGAACGACGAGCAGCGCCTCGAGCGCGGGCAACCCGCCGCTGAGGACGAGGAGCAGTGACCGGTTGCGCAGCGACTCTATGTCCGCCGGGTGCGGGTGGTCGCGCGGCGACGCTTGGGCTTGAGCGCAGCCTGGAGCTCGCTCTTCGACATCGATGATCGACCGGCGATGCCCTTGCGCTTGGCCTCGGTGTAGAGCTCGTCGAAGCTGAGGTCGTCGTCGTTCTCCACCGGCTCCGCGATCGCCGGGCGGTCGGGCGCGCTGGCGAGCTGTTGGTCTTGGATCACTTCGAGGTTCACGCCGGTCCGATTCGAGATGAGGTTGTACAGGGCCAGCAGTCCGACCGCGAGCGCCACGATGAACGCGGTGAACAGCGCGCCGATCAGCAACACGTAGAACCAGTCAGCGAGGTCGTCAGCCTGGAAGTCGCTCTCCCCGACCTGGCGCATGAGACCCTCGACCGCCGCGGTCATCCCGTTGGCGAGGAGCCAGGGCAGGAACGCGGCCAGGAAGAAGATCAGGAACGCCGCGCCGATGAAGGCGCCGATGACGATCGCGGCCGACCGCAGGTCGAACTCTCTGACGACCTCACCGGACTCGCGGTGGGCGTCGCGCGTGAACGGAGTAAGCGCGCGCATTGGGAGCCAAGCGTAGGCGGCGGCTTTGCCGACCGTCGGAGCGTGGAGGCCGCAGCTTGCAAGGCCGACCCATGGAGGTGGCGCGGGCCGGGCGGCCCGCGGTGTCGAGCAGCTAGGCGGTGGGCTCGACTCTGACCGGCGCGGTGAGGTCGACCTCGACCGGCATGCGGCGCAGCACGCCCAACCGCAGCCCGGCGACGATCGTGCCCGTCACCAGCGCGAAGAGTGCGGCCGCCGACAAGGCGTTGCGGGCCGCGACCGACATGTGCCCCGCCAGCACCGACAGGGTGACGATGTTCAGCAGTGCGTGCACGATCGTTGCCGGCACGAGCGCGCCGGTACGTAGCACCGCGTAGCCGAGCACCATCCCGAGGCTCGCGAACGGAAGGGCGGTCAACGCGTCGCTCATCTGGGCGATGTGGCCGGGCAGTGCGCTGAACACAAGGCTGCCGATGACCAGCGCAGCGAGTCCTGGCGCGAGACCCCATTCGCTTGCGTTACACCAGTCGCGTCCGAGCATCCGAGCGATCGCCGCGCCAACGACGACGATGACGGCGAGGCGGTAGACAAGCTCCTCACCGAGCGCGGCGAGCAGCAGGCCCGTTGCCTCGTCCCACCCGCCGACTTTCGTCGCGTACGACACGAACGCGTAGACCATGACGCCCCCACCGATCACGAGGAACTCCCGCCATGCGCGTCGGTTGGCGCGGTCGAAGCCGAGCCGGTTCAGACCGATCATCCACGCGAACAGCAACCCGAGCGGCATCGCCGGGGAGAGCGGCACCCGCCCGAGTGATCCGAACGAGATCCCTGCCCACGCGGTGACCACATCGAGCGTCACGGCCAGCGCAGCCACGCCGATCACGAGCGAGGTGAACGGCCACCGGGTCCAGCGCAACCAGTTCCACCTCGTTCGGACCGCGGGCGTACCCGCGTGCTTCATCGCGTGCCTCAACGAGACGTCCTCATGAATGCCCACTCCCGCTCCTCCCGCGGTAGCCCCACGGGCAGTCTCCCGCAGACCACCGAGAGTGGGCAAGTGAGGACGCTGATGCGCGCGGAGGGTGCTTGCGTGGGGAAGGAAGCGCCCTAGGAGAGGTGGCTGCCGAACCACTCCAACGCCCGTCCCCAGGCGTCCTTGGCTGCCTCGGGGTGGTACGACGCCCGGGCATCGCAGTAAAAGCCGTGCTCGGCGCCTTCGTAGCGGACGATGTCGGTGGCCACGGCCGCGGGCTTCAGGGCCTCCCGCAGCTGCTCGACGTCCTCGATCGGGATGCCGGTGTCGGCATCGCCGAACAGCCCGAGCCAGGGGGTCTTCAGCGAAGCTGCCTCGTCGATGAGTGGGTCGAACGGGAGCATGCCCTTCGACGCGATGCCGCCGCCGTAGAAGCCGACGGCGGCCCCGATCGAGCGACGGGCGGCCACGAGGAACGTGGCCCGTCCACCGAAGCAGAACCCGACGATGCCGATCTGTTCATCGGAGAAGCCGGCGCCGCGCAGGTGATCGAGCGTCGCGTCGACGTCGACGAGCACCGCCTCGTCGGTCACGCCTTCGAAGAGCGAGAACATCTTCTCGTACTCCTCGTAGCCCGCGGTGCCCCCACCGCCGCGGTGGAACAGCGCGGGTGCGACGGCGTGGTAGCCGGCTGCCGCGGCCCGACGGGTGACGTCCTTGATGTGGTCGTTCACCCCGAACGCCTCTTGGATCGCGATGACCGCGCCGCGCGCGTCTCCGTCGGGCGTCGCCTCGTAGACCTCCATCGGGCCGTCGCTGGTGTCGAGCGTGATCGAATGGTCTGGCATCTCTGCTTGATCCTCCTGGAATCAGCGGAAGTCGAACGCGACCTTGATCGCGCCCGAGTCGTCTTGGGTGGCTAGTGCGCCGAACGCGTCTCGCCACTCGTCGAGCCGGAACTGATGGGTGAGCATCCCTGTGAGGTCGACCTTCCCACTCGATGCCAGATCGAGGTAGTGCGAGATGCCGTGCTTGCGCACTCCGTCGACCTCTTCGAACCCGAACGCGTTCGAGCCGACGAAGGACAGCTCCTTGAAGTAGAGCGGTGTGTCCTCCCAGAACGTCGCGCCGTGCACCCCAGCCTTCACGAGCGTGCCGCGCGCCCTGCAGACCCGCGCCCCGACCTCGAAGGTCTCCTGCTTCCCGATGGTGTCGTAGACGACGTCGATCCCACCGGGATACGCCATCGGGAGGCCGTCGCTGTCTTGCAGCACGCCGCCCGACCAGGCAGCCGCCTCTTCGATCACCTGCCGAGCCGGCGTGTGACCGATGACGGTCGCGCCGAGCTTGCGCGCCATCTCGGCCTGGGCCTCGAAGCGCGCGACGACTAGCACCTCGACGTCGGGGTAGAGCGAACGGAGGATCGCGGTTGCGCACGTGCCGAGCGCGCCCGCGCCGTACACCATCACCTTGCCGCCCGGCGTCGGTGGGTGGCGGGTGATCGCGTGCAGGCTGACCGTGAACGGATCGGCGAACACCGCGAGCTCGTCGGGCACGTTGTCTGGCACCTTGAAGAGCTGCGAGTCGTGCGCGGGCATGAGCTCGGCGTAGCCGCCGTTGCCTGACGCCGACGTGCCGATGTGGATGCCCGGCTTGATCGGGCCCACCGAGAAGTTCCAGCACAGGCTGTAGTCGCCGATCTCGCACGCGGGGCAGATCGGGTCGACGCCGCGCGGTCCACACGAGAGCCATGGGTTGAGCACCACCCGGTCGCCGACCTCCAGTCCCTCGGCTTCGGGACCGAGCGCGACCACGTCGGCGACGACTTCGTGTCCGAGCACCTGCGGGAGCGAGAAGAACGCCTTCATCGGGTTGTCTTCGCCACCGACGTTGCCCCAGTCCATGAACACCTGCTTGGAGTCGGATCCGCAGATGCCGGTGAGGCGCGGCTTGGTGACCACCCAGTCCGGAAGGAGTGGTTCGGGGTCGTCCATGTCGACGAGCTGCATGGGCGTGTGCGCGAGACCCTTCAACAGCGGGTTGTCGGCGTCCTTGCCAGTCGGCTCGGGCCACGGCTCCGGCGCCACCCCGTACAACAGTGCCTTCATGCATCACTCCCGCTCGTGGTGCCTTCGGCACCAGGCCAGTCGGGCCTCGCATTCCCCTTCAGTGCAGTGCGAAGGGCAGCGTACGCTCCCTTGCCGTGACGACGCCCACGACGACGACCACCACACCGGTTCAGTCACCGGAGACGGTCGACACCGACGGCGGCGACCACGATCGGTTCGCGCACTACTGCCGGAAAGCCGACATCACGCGTGCGCTCGTGACCGGCGAAGCGATCACTGCCCTCTGCGGCAAGAAGTGGGTGCCGACGCGCGACCCGTCCCGCTACCCGATCTGCCCTACCTGCGCGGAGCGCAAGGCTGCCGGCTGGAAGCTTTGAGCGAGCGCGTGCCACCGACGTTCCTGCATCCCTACGCGCGCCCCGCGCGCGACGAGTTCATCTCGATCGTCCGCGGTGACGGCGCGATCGTCGAGGACAGCACTGGGCGCACTTACATCGACGGCATGGGCAGCCTCTGGTACACGAACATCGGACATGGTCGGCGCGAGATCATCGATGCGGTCACCGAACAGATGGGCCGTATCGCGGCGTACCACTGCTTCGAGCCGTTCACGAACGAGCCGGCGGATCAGGTGGCGGAGCGAGTCGCCAGCCTCTCCCCGATCGACGGCGCACGGGTGTTCCTGACCAGCTCGGGTTCCGAGGCCGTGGACTCGGCGATCAAGCTCGCTCGCGTCGCCCACGCGCAGGCCGGTCGCTCGGCACGGACTCTCGTGATCAGCCGCTCGCGGGCGTACCACGGCGTCACCTATGGCGGTCTGTCCGCGCAGGGTCTCCCCTTGAACCAAGAGGGCTACGGACCGTTCGTCGAAGGGATGATCAATCTTCCTGCCGACGACCTGGAAGCCGTTGCGTTGTTCATGGCCGAGCGCGGGGATGAAGTCGCGGCTGTCCTCGTCGAACCGGTGCAAGGCGCGGGCGGCGTGTACCCGCCGCCGGACGGCTACCTCGAAGGGTTGCGTCGCCTCTGTGACCAACACGGCGCGTTCCTGGTGTTCGACGAGGTGATCACGGCGTGCGGTCGTTTGGGTGAGTGGTTCGGCGCGATCCGTTACGGCGTGACCCCCGACCTCATCACGTTCGCAAAGGCCGTGACGTCGGGATACCTGCCGCTCGGCGGCGTGATCGTCGGGCGTGCGGTGCTCGATCCGCTGGAGAGTGACGCCGCGTACATGCTGCGCCACGGCCACACGTACTCCGGTCACCCAACGGTGTGCGCGGCCGCGCTCGCCAACCTCGACATCATCGAGCGCGAGAACCTCTTGTCACGCGCGGGTGCGATCGCCGACCGACTCGGTGGAGGCCTCCGCTCACTCGCCGATGACGGGCTCCTGCTCGAGGCGCGCGGTGACGGCGGAGTGTGGGCCGCGGGGTTGCACGAGTCCCAAGACGCGAACGTGCTGCGCGACGGCTTGCTCGAACGCGGCGTCATCGCCCGCGCCATCGGTGCGAACACGCTCGCCTACTGCCCGCCGCTCGTCATCACCGACGACCAGATCGCCACCCTCGTCGACACCCTCGCCGACGTCCTGCGCTAAGCCCAGGTTCTTCGGCACGCGGAGAGTCACGAAGAGCAACTCAGCGTGCCGAGAATCCGGTGTCAACCGACGTCGTGGGCGCCCCAATCGGGTGGGGTGACGCCGGTCTCGTAGCAGTTGCGTAGGTGTGCGAGCCACGAGACGCTGTCTTCGAGGCCGCCGGGGCGGTTGCGTGCGAGCCAGAGCTCGCGGTGCGCGCCGATGATGTCGTTGAGCTCGGTAGCGAAGGCGCGACGAGTCGACTCGGGAATTGAACCGAGCGAGCCATCCGTTGCGAGCCGTGCGTGGCCGTCGCGGCACAACAGCTGCATGAGTGCGATGGAATTGCGGAGCTCCTCACGCACCAACACATCGTCCATGCGCCGTGATCGAGCGTCGTCCAGCCGCTCCGACGCGTCCGCGAGCGCCGACTCCGCTCGGGACAGCTCGTCGTCCGTGAAGTTGAGCTGCTTCTTTTCTGGCCCGATCTCGAGCTGCGGGAAGTAGAGCGGAAGCACGAGCGCGGACATGTTCGGCACCTGCACCTCAGTCGAGAGGTAGACGTCGCCGAGGTCGAGGAGCACTGCACCGAGTGCTCCCACCTCATCAGCGAACGCGTGCGCGTCGAGCGCGGCGGCGAGATCGACATCACGGTTCGTCTCCAGGCACCACGACACCGCCGCGCCGTACGCGAAGCCCGGCTCACTGATCGGCAGATACTGGAGATGGCCCTGGTCGCCCCAGTCGGTGTTGAGGAACCCCGTGCCGCCGTGACCGAGCAACGCTTCCGCCGCGGCGACGCAATCACCCTTCATGTTGGTGGTACGGCCGAGGATCGTCGTCCAGCTGGAGGTGCCCGGGCAGTTCCAGAACTTCGTATCGGTCTCGGAGTAGATCGCAGCCTTCTCTTCGAAGGGCGTCCAGTCTTCGTAGCCCCACTCGCAGACGGTGACGTGCTCAGGGATGCGCGTGAGTCGATCCGCGCGTCCGGAGACGATGTCGCCCCACACCAGGATCTGTCGACCGTCGAGCTCTGGCACGGCGCACAACGTCTCGACCCAGTCGAGGTAGTCGCCGATGCGCTCATCGGGGAGCTCCCACGGCTCATCGAGCCCGACGTGCACTCGGCTGCTGGTGAAGCAAGGAAGCAACTGCGCGAGAAGGTCGCGCACGAGAGCAAGCGAACCGGGGTTCGACGGCTCGAGGGTCATCGGGCCTCGCTGTCGCCCCATGAAGTCGGTGAACCCGTCGGGCGTGATCGCGAGCGGGCGATACCGGTCGTGACGCAACCAGCGGCCCATGTGGCCGAGACAGTTCTGGTTCGGAACCAGCTCGACAAAGTGCTCGCGGCACCACGCGTCGAGCTCGCGGATCTCGTCCGCTGTGAACGGGCTGGCGTCGCGCCACACCTCGTCGTGACCCTCGTACGCGAACGTGTGCTCGAGGTAGAGCTGGACCTGGTTGATCTTCCACGACGCGAGTCGCGCGATCAGATCCTTCAGCGTCACCAGCGTCGGCACCTTGTCGCGCGAGACGTCGAGCATCACGCCGCGCACCGGCAGATCGGGCCAGTCGCGGATTGTGCACACCGGCACGCCACCGGGCTGCCGAGCGAGCTGCGCAAGCGTGGCCCGTCCGTAGAACTCGCCCGCCTCATCGGCCGCGCTGAGCGTGATCTCATCACCGGCAACGACGAGCTCGTACCCCTCAGCATCCAGCGACCGATCTCGGCGTACCTCCGGCTCTCGGATCGGCACCGAGCCGACGCCGACTTCGATCGAGCGGGGTTGCGGGAGGAGGTTCACGAGAGCGTCTTGCGGTACACGAAGAACACGCGGCTCACGATCGCACCGGCGCGGGCGTAGGGCACGACGGGTCCGACCCACGAGACCTCCATGCGTTCCTGCCCGTCGTCACGCATGCGGTGGAGCGCGCCGACAAGCAGCGGCCACGCGACGCCCTGGCCGATGAGATCAGGACGCGCCCCGACGGGACCGAGCAGCCCGCGTCGGTTCACGTCGTACGCACAGAAGCCGCGAATCCCGTCATCGCCACGGGTCACCAGCAACGTGCCATTGTCGAGCGCGCGGAGCACCTCGGGGGTCCAGTTGACCCAGTGCGAGTCCATCCAGTCGGCCAGCTCGCCGCGCATCGCGCTCGTCGCGGCCTCGTAGCCGCCAACGTCATCGGGAATCGTGCGCAGGTCGATGCCCATGTGGAAGTTCGCTTCGCCGCGCGTGTACTTACGGCGTTCGAGGAGCGAGAGGAACGCGGTCTCGCTCGCGGGCACTCCCGGCCACAGGTAGTAGGGAGGATCAGCGCCGGTCTGGATCGTGCCGCAGCCTTGAAGCTCACGCTCGGCCGTGTCGAGCAGCTCGTGTCCGAGGCCGCGGCCCCGATGCGCCGGGTCGACAACGAGGAGTCGGAGGTAGCCGACGCCCTCACCGGCGACCGTCGCGACGACGCCCACATCGGGATCGCCGCGCACGATCGCGGGCTGTTGCTCCATGAACAACGTGCCGGCGAGCTCCGCTGCCGTAGGGGGTTGCTCTTCAACAACACCGCGAGCACAAAGCGCGGCGATCGCCTCGCACGCGCCGACGTCGAGGACGTCGAGGTTCAGGCTGCGACCGCCACGGGGACGTTCGAGAAGCCCGCGACGTTCGACATGTGCACGCGCTTGAGCCCGCCCTCGTCGACCTCGTACTCGGGCCAACGCTCCGCGATCTCCTCGAAGGCGACGCGGCTCTCGAGGCGCGCGACTGCCGCTCCGAGGCATGAGTGGATGCCGTGCCCGAGCCCCAGTCCGAGGCCGATCTCCCGGTCGATGTCGAACCGGTCGGGGTCTTCGTACTCGCGTTCGTCACGGTTCGCTGCGCCCGTGAGCAACAGCACCGGCGAACCCGCCGGGATCGTGACGCCGTGCCACTCAGAGTCGGCGTGACTGAAACGACCTTGGTACTGCGACGGCGCCCAGTAGCGCAGCACCTCTTCGACCGCATTGACCGCCTTCGCCCGGTCGGCGAGCAGCTTCTTCCACTCGTCGGGGTTCCGCGCGAACAGCACCACGCCGTTGCCAACTTGCTTGGTGACCGTCTCGCTGCCCGCCGCCGCGATCAAGGTGCCGAACCCCGCGATCTCCTCGTCGGTGAGCTTGTTGAGGTTGCCATCGTCGTCGGCGACCTCGACCTCGGTGAGACGGCTCAGCATGTCGTCGGCGGGCTTCGCGCGCTTCTCTTTGATGAGCTCGAGGAAGTAGAGAAGCTGGTGGAGCCCGGCTTCCATGCCTGCTTGTGTGGGGCGGTGGTCGTCCTCGTCGCGGTGCAGCATGTCGTCGGTCCACAGCCGGATCTGCTGGCGGTCTTCCTTCGGCACGCCGAGGATCCTCGAGATGATCTCTACCGGGAACGGCGCGGAGAAGTCGGCGACGAGGTCGAACTCGCGTGCCCCCTCCAAGGGCGAGAGGAACTCGGTGATCACCTCGCGCACCATCGGTTCGAGCCTCCCGATCGCCCGCGGTGTGAACACACGGCTCACCAGCTTGCGCATCCGGTCGTGCGCAGGAGGGTCCATCATGATGATGCTGGAGTGCTTCATCGCGTTGTCGGGGTCGTTGAGCTGGTCGATCGTCAGCCCGTGCTCGCTCGAGAACGTCTTCCAGTCGCGACTGGCGTCGACGACGTCGGAGAAGCGTGACAACGCCCAGAAGTTGTACTGCTCGTTGTGGTACGTCGGCGCCTCGTCACGCAACCAGCGGTACATGTCGTACGGGTCGTCGTAGAACTCCGGCGAGAAGGGGTTGAACTCCATGGCCAGAAGCGTACCGATCCGCCCGACTGCCATGATGGGCCGCGTGGGTGGATACGGCTACCCGGTGATCGACGCCGACGGGCACGGCGGCGAGCCGGCGAAGTGGCGCAGTCGCATCCCCGACGCGAACAAGACCCAGATGATCGAGTACATCCGCTCGATGAAGGCGACCTACACGAACCTTCCCGGCGGGGGCATGCACATCAGCGATGCCAACCCGCGCGAGCAGCAGATGAGCGACGACGAGCTGGACTTCGAGCCCGAGATGCGCCTCGGGATGTCGGAGCCAGCCGCCCGGCTCGAGGACATGGACCTCGAAGGGATCGACGTCACGGTGATGTTCCCGCCCGGCTCCGGCGAGGAGTGGGCGCTCGGCGACGCGAAGTTCGCGGCTCAGCTGTGTCGCACGCTCAACGACGCCCGCGCCGAGTACGCCGCGTTCGCACCCGACCGGCTGAAGCTGGTGGCGAAGCTGCCGATGATGGAGCCGACCGCGGCGGCCGAGGAGCTCGAGCGGTGCGTCACCGAGCACGGCTTCGTCGGGATGGTGACCGCGCAGCACATCCTCGACCGCAACCTCGACCATCCGTCGTTCGATGTGGTCTGGTCGGTCGCCGAGCGCCTGAACGTGCCCGTATGTGTGCACGGGGGCGGTCAGGCACCAGGTCAGGTGCCGGTCGCGATCGACCGGTTCGAGACGCGCTTGGAGAAGCACGCGATCACGCACCCGTTCGGTGCGATGCTCGCGCTCACGAGCTTCACCGTCGGCGGCGTGATGGCACGCTTCCCGGGTCTGCGGATTGCGCTGCTCGAGGCAGGTGCGGGGTGGCTGCCGTTCTGGTTGGAACGTCTCGACGAGCACTGGGAGCTCATGCCGGAGCAGGCGCCACAGATCGACGCGCCGCCGTCGTCCTACTTCCTCGGGCGCGGCTACCTGTCGTGTGAGCCGGAAGAGAAGTCCGTGCCGATCGTGTCGGCCGCGCTCGGCGACGAGATCATCTGCTACGCCTCCGACTACTGCCACTGGGATTGCGCGTTCCCGAACAGCGTGAAGATCCTCGCGGATCGCGAGGACATCACCGACGCGCAGAAGCGAGCGATCTTCGCCGGCAACGCCGCGAAGCTCTACAACTTGCCGGTCCCATGAGCGAGGATTCCGTCCGCAAGGCGCGCGAGCGCGCCGAGCGGGGCAACCTCGAGCGCGGCGCCGAGAAGCTCAAGAGCGAGAACAAGCTGTTCGTGCGCGACCGGCTCGCGCTGCTCCTCGACGAAGGCTCGTTCGTGGAGGACGCCCTGCTCGCGAACGCGTCAGCCGACGTCCGGTCGGAACCAGAACGCCCAGGCGAACTGAACGGCGAGGAAGTAGACGACGGTGTAATGCGTGTACGCGGCCGCCGCAGTGCACAGCCCATAGGCCACCCACCACGCGACACGGCTGGTGCCCAACGCGTGCTTCCGAGGATTCCCTTGGTTGCCCACGCGAGGATGAAGAACAACGGCGGTGTCGACTCCTGGTCGCTGCGCACGAGATCGAGCACGCGACCCAGGCTGTGGCCATCGACGATGAAATACGTCGAGATCTCGTCGCCGAATGGCGAGTCGTTGAACGACGGCAGCCGTACGAGCAAGCCGATGAAGGTGATGAGACCCAAGAGCGCGAACGTCGCTGACGAAGACGTCTCGAGGTAGCGCTCGAGACGCGACTGTCCTTCTCCCTGCTGACGCGTCGACATGGTGGAGTGAGTCCTCATCCTCCGCGGGAGAGAGTTGCTCGGACGAGGGAGCTCTGCGAATCGACTACCCGAACAACAGCTTGCCGCTGTCGAGGACGATGTGATCGTCGACCCAGGTCTGGTAGATCGCCTCGTTGCCGTCGACCCAGATCTTCACGTCGAGTGACTCGCCCGGCATCACGGGCGTGGAGAAGCGACCTTCGATGTGCTTGAACTTGGCCGGGTCGCTGTCGCACACCGCGTGGAGCAGCGCACGACCGGTAAAACCGAACGTGCACAGCCCGTGGAGGATCGGCTTGTCGAACCCGGCGAGCTTCGCGAACGACGGGTCGGAGTGCAGTGGGTTGCGATCGCCGTTCAAGCGATAGAGCAGCGCCTGATCGGTGCGGGTCGTGTAGCGCACGACTTCGTCGGGCTCGCGCTCGGGCGCGACGTTGCGCGGGCCGCTCGGTCCACGGTCGCCGCCCCAACCGCCTTCACCCTTGATGAATGCCGACATCGTCGTGGTGAAGAGCGGCTTGCCGTCGGTGTCGTCGATCGCCTCGTTCTCGAGCACGACCACCGCAGCCTTGCCCTTGTCGTAGATGGCGGCGATCTTGCCCGTCATCGTCGCCTTGCCCTCGACCGGCAGCGGCTTGTGCAGCGTGATGCTCTGCTCGCCGTGCACGAGGTTCGCCCAGCTGAACTCACCGATCTTCGACATCGGGTTGCTGGCGCCCCCGCCGCCCTTGCTCTTGGGCGCCAGGACGACCGGCAGCGTGGGCAGCGCCTTCTGCGTGACGCCCTCGGAGTTCTCGGTGGTGAACTCGAGCTCGAAGCCGGTGGGGTCCGTCATCCCCGCGCCCACACCGAGTGCGTAGAGCAAGCAGTCCTTGGAATCCCAGGTGGCCTCACCGGGATCACTGGTGGTGCCGACGGCGTCGGGGTTGATGGGCATTGACGGCTCCTCTCGTACGACGGCTCATGCTGCCACGCGGCGGCGGTACGGCACCGGGGCCGAGCGATTGGCAGCCGGCTCGCAGGTGCTCGTGAGGCTGCTACCAGCGGACCTCCCTAGCGTGGTGGCCATGACGAACGAGCAGCTCGAACGCCTCCTCCCGACCTCGATGAGTCGCCGATTGCCGTTCTGGCGACGTGACCTCCTCGCCACCGACGTCGGCCGAAGTCGGAATCGGCTCAACTACCGTTACACGGGCCTGGCAGAGCCCCTGCCCCCGTAGCTCAGGGGAGAGAGCAACGGTTTCCTAAACCGTGTGTCGCAGGTTCGAATCCTGCCGGGGGCGCACATGTGATGTCGCGAGGCATCGAGGACTGTTGAACCCGCGCAGGGTAGTTCTCTGACGGTGGCCGCTTCCCGGAGCGGACATGTCCGTGGGGACGCCCCGCGGTCCTACCGTCGAACCACACCGAACGAAAGGCTCGAGATGCCAGCAGGTCCCTTGGGGACGAGGGCGGCCAGCCCTCGGCCTCCCAGCAGCGTGTGCCCCTGGCTCGCACCGTGGCGTGACGACGACTGGGTCGCCTCGCGCTTCGGGCACGGCTGAGCCCTGTGACCGCCACGGCACCGACGACGAGTGCGAGCTCGCTCGTCGACGACTACCGACGGATCCGCGCGCTCACCGAGACCCTCGCCGCTCCTCTCTCTCCCGAGGACCAAACGATCCAGTCGATGCCCGACGTGAGCCCCACGAAGTGGCACCGGGCGCACACGACCTGGTTCTTCGAGACCTTCGTGCTCCAGCCGAACGTTCCCGGCTACGAGCCCTTCCACCCTCAGTACTGCTACCTCTTCAACTCGTACTACGAGTCCGTCGGGAGCCGTCATCCTCGGCCCGAGCGTGGCCTCCTCTCGCGACCGAGTGCGACGGAGGTGGGCGACTACCGGGCCTACGTCGACGCCGCCATGTCCACCTTCTTGGGCAGCACATCCGCGCCCGAGGTCGCGGGGCTCATCGAGCTCGGCCTGCATCACGAGCAGCAGCACCAAGAGCTCGTGCTGATGGACATCAAGCACGTCCTGTCGTGCACCCCCCTCGAGCCGGCGTACCGGCAGAGCCCGCACGCGCCGGAGCCCGCGCGGGCCCAGGGGTGGGTCGAGCACCCCGGCGGCATCGTCGAGATCGGGCACGACGGCTCGGGGTTCGCCTTCGACAACGAAGGCCCGCGTCACTCGGTGCTCCTCGCGCCGTTCGCGTTGGCTGACCGCGCCGTCACGTGCGCCGAGTGGCTCGAGTTCGTGAACGACGGTGCGTACCACCGTCCCGAGCTCTGGCTGTCCGACGGGTGGGCCATCGTGCAGGCCGAGGGTTGGAACGCGCCCCTCTCGTGGCGACACGACGGCACCGACTGGCGCGATGTGACGCTCGCGGGTCCGCGGCCGATCGACGGCGCGCAGCCCGTCTGCCACGTCAACTACTACGAGGCCGACGCGTACGCGCGCTGGAAGGGTGCGCGGCTCCCCACCGAGACCGAATGGGAGGCGGTGGCCGCGGACCAGCCGGCCACGGGCAACTTCCTCGACCTCGAGGTGCTCCACCCGCGCGCCACACCTGAGGGGCAGCTCGGGCTCTTCGGCGACGTCTGGGAGTGGACGGCCTCGGCCTACCTCCCGTATCCGGGCTTCCGACCGGCCGCCGGTGCGGTCGGTGAGTACAACGGGAAGTTCATGGTCAACCAGCACGTCCTGCGGGGCGGGAGCTGTGTGACCCCCGCTGGCCACGTGCGCGGTACGTACCGGAACTTCTTCCCACCGAGCGCCCGCTGGGCGTTCTCGGGTGTTCGCCTCGCCCGCGACGTCGACGCCGGAGCCCGACAGTGACCGCGGCGGTGCTCGTGGACGTGCACCTGCTCTCGGGCGAGCGCGCCGCCGCACTCGAAGCCGACGTACGGGCCGGCCTGACGGCGACGCCGAAGTCGCTCCCACCCGTGTGGTTCTACGACGAGCGCGGCAGCCTGCTCTTCGACGAGATCACCCGGTTGCCCGAGTACTACCTCACCCGAGCCGAGCACTCGATCCTCGCCGCGCGTGCCGACGAGATCGCGGCACGGACTCGCGCCGACACCCTCGTCGAGCTCGGCTCGGGGACGTCGGAGAAGACACGGATGCTGCTCGACGCGATGCGCAGTGTCGGGTCCTTGCGGCGGTTCGTACCCTTCGACGTCAGCGAGGAGATCCTGCGAGAGGCCGCGACCGACATCGCGACGCAGTATGAGGTCGGGGTTCACGCAGTAGTCGGCGATTTCCACCGCCATCTTGTCGACATCCCAGCCGACGGACGTCGAATTGTTGCGTTCCTCGGGAGCACGATCGGCAACCTCGCACCCGAGGCGAGGAAGCGCTTCTTCGACGCGCTCGCATCGACGATGACGCCGGACGAGCGGCTGCTCATCGGGACCGACCTCGTGAAGGACCGCGCGCGGCTGCTGGCGGCCTACGACGACTCCCGCGGTGTGACCGCGGCGTTCAACCGGAACGTGCTCGAAGTGGTGAACCGCGAGCTCGACGGCGACTTCGACGCGGCCGCGTTCGACCACGTCGCGTGCTGGAACGAGAGGGAACGCTGGATCGAGATGCGGCTCCGAGCCCGGAACCCGCAGCACGTCACGCTCGGAGCGCTCGATCTCGAGGTGTCGTTCGCCGCCGGCGAAGACCTCCTCACCGAGATCTCGGCGAAGTTCACTCCCGAGCAGGTGCGCGAGGAGCTCTCGGCGAGCCGCTTCGTGACCGAGGACGCCTGGACCGACGCCAACGGTGACTTCCTGCTGACGCTTGCCCATCCGCGACCCTGAGGTCGCGCAGCCTTACCCTTTCGGCGACGTTGTGGTCACCCGGCGCGGCCGCCGGCCGCGCCCCATGAAAGGGGGGGGGGCGGCATGTCGCAACGTAACCCGGTCCTGTTGGCCGAAGCCGTCGGCACGGCGATCCTCATCATCGGCGGGCCTGGCACGGCCATCCTCGGTGGCGGCATCGGCACGCTCGGCGTCGCACTGGCGTTCGGGCTGAGCCTGCTGATCGCGGTCTACCTGGTCGGCCACGTGTCCGGCTGCCACATCAACCCAGCAGTGACCTTCGCGATGTGGGTCACCAAGCGGATGAAGGGCGTCGACGCGCTCTGGTACGCCGGTGCACAAGTAGTTGGTGCGGCGGTCGGCGGCGGCGTGATCTGGGCCGTCCTGCGCTTCGGCGAGACCGGCAATCGCGCCGAGCTGTTCACTGCGGCGTCCAACCAGTACGACGCGCCGTTCTACCGACTCGCTGGTGTGATCGTCGCCGAGGTCGCGCTGACAGCGTTGCTTGTGCTCGTGGTGCTCGGGGTCACGAAGTCGGCGGCAGTGCCTGCTGGCTTCGCTGCGATCCCGATCGGCTTCACGCTCGCGTTGGTCCACATGATCAGCATCCCGGTGGATAACACGTCGGTGAACCCGGCTCGCAGCATCGCGACCGCGATCTTCGCCAAGTCAGGAGCGTCGGACGACCTCTGGGTGTTCTTGGTGTTCCCGATGGTCGGTGCGTTGATTGGTGCGCTCGCGCATCAGGTGATGCACGGGGAGAAGGCGACCCTGCCTCTGCCATCCGGAGGAGCCGCCTTCCTCAGTGGCTTCGGCAAGGCGCTTGGCTCGAGGCCGAGCACGGCGAAGCGACCCGCGGCGAGGAAGGGCCCGTCGCCGATGGCGTCCTTCAGGTCCGGGTTCGGCAAGAGCTCGACGCCCTCGGCGCCGGCCAAGAAGGCGCCGGCGAAGAAGGCTCGCAAGCGCTAGTCACCTCTACAGATCACACTCGAGGCGGCAGCTCGCGGTCGTCGGTCCAGTCGATCGCGAGCCGCCGTTCCTCGATCTTCCACTCGCTCCCGACCCGTCGGTAGCGATCGAGGTAGCGGATCGCCATCACCTTGTCTCGGCGCGCGCCGTTGGCTTCGGAGATGTGGTGCGCCATGCAATAGGTCTCACCGGTCGCGGTGTCGCCCTCGACGTCCACCATCTGCTGGCCGAGGAAGTGGGTCGTTACCTCGTACTTCGTCAGGCCCGCCATCGTGGCTGCGATCTCTCGGCGCCCCGTGCGCACGCGATCCGGCGCAACGACCTCGGGATCGCCTTCGTAGATCGCGAGCACGCCGTCTTCACAGAACAGCGCCGCGACAGCCTCAGGCTCGCGCCGGTCCACGTGGTGCGCGTACTCCTTGACGAGTCGCCCGAGCGCGAGCCGGTCCCCAACCTCCATACCGCCGGATCGTAGCTACGCTCCGTGTGTGGGCAATCGCTTCCGCCGCGTCGCACGACCCGTCGACCGGATCGTGATGGGCATGGTGATGGGGTTCATCGTGAACGACAGCGACAAGAAGGAGCGGATCGCGAGCGCTGGCTAGTGACCGGGCCGCGCGATGTCGAGCAGCAGCCCGAGCGTCAGTCCGCCTGACACCGAGCCGAGCACGATCGGCACCCATTCCGCAACGGTGTTCGAATCCGCGGTGACACCGGTCGCGAGGAACGCACCTGCGGCAACGACAGCCAGCGCGACCCGTCGGCTCGCGCGCCGCACCCCGGCCTCGATGCCCTCCACGCCGCGGAAGTGCACCTGGAGCTTCGGACCGGGACGCGCGCCAGTGAGGCGCTCGAACGACTCGATGAGGCGGCCGAGGCGAACCTTGATCTTCTGCGACTCGTACATGACCGTCTGCGGGTCGGCGATCGAACGCAGCCGGTCGAACGCCGACTTGGCCATGAAGCTGCCCGCCACCGAGAACGGATCGAGCTCGGGATCGAGCTCCGCGGTGGCGAGCTGCACCTGGGCAAGCGCTTTGCCGGTGAGCACGAGCGGCGCCGGGAGTGAGATCCCGTGGCGGATCGAGATCGTCGTGATGTCCTGGAGCATCGGGCCGAGCTGGATCTCGCGCAGGGGCAAGTGCCGGTATCGCGTGACGAGTGAGCCGATCTCCTCGCGGTAGCCGGTGAGGTCGAGGTTCAAACGCTCTTCTTCTCCTGAGATCATGAGGGTGACGTCGGCGAGGAACTCGTTGTCCTCGCGCCAGAACGCCAGCAGCATGAGCATGAGGCCGTCGCGCAGGTTCGGCCCGGCCTCGCCGACCATCCCGAAGTCGAGGAAGTAGATCTTGCCGTCCCACCACTTCAGGTTCCCTGGGTGCGGGTCGGCGTGGAAGAAGCCCTCAGTGAGGATCTGCCGGTAATACGACTCGAGCAGCTGCTTCGCCGCCTCCTTGCGCTCGCGCCCTTCGGGCGCGCTCTTCATCGGCCCGCCCTGCACCTCTTCCATCACGAGAAGGCGATCGGTGGAGAGTTCTGTGTACACGTCGGGCACGTCGAGGCGTGGGTACGCCTCGACGCAGCGCATCCATGCGCTGGATGTTGGCGGCTTCGAGGCGAAAGTCGAGCTCGCGCTGCAGCGAGTCCGACAGGTGTTCGACGGCGGCGGCGGGATCGAAGATCTGACTCAGCGCGGGGCGCGCCGCGCTCTTCTGCGCGAACACCTCGAGCAGGCCGAGGTCACGCGTGATCTCTTCGCGCGCGGTCGGGCGTTGCACCTTCACCACCACGCGCTCGCCGTTCGCGAGGGTCGCGCGGTGCACCTGGGCGATCGTGCCGCACGCGAGCGGCTGATGGTCGATGGTCTCGAAGACGTCTTCCCACGGCACGCCCAGCGCTTGCTCCATCACCTCGACAACTTGCTCCTCGGTGAGGGGAGGGACCTGGTCGCGCAACGTGGACGGCTCGTCGATCACTTCCGCCGGTACGAGGTCGGGACGGGTCGAGAGGATCTGCCCGAGCTTGCAGAACGTCGGGCCAAGCTCCTCGAGCGCGCTGCGGAGCCGACGAGCGCTCTCACGCGCGTCGCGCTCTTCGCCGCGATGACCGATGCGCGACCACACCTCCTGGAGCCCGTGCTTCGTCGCGACCTTGGCGCTCGTGCCGGCGCGGCTCATGAGGAGCGGGTCTTCGACCTCCTGAGGCTCGTGCAGGTCGATGATCGGCATGCGGGCACCGCCGCGGGTGAGCTCGCCCGAGGTGTTGACGACGATGACTGTGCAGCGCGCGAGGTGGGTGATGCGGTTCGGCACGTTCGCGAGCAGGAACTTCTTCCGTCCCGCCATGCCGGCGTTGCCGACCACGACGATGTCGGCCTGCTCCTCTTCGGCGACGCGCAAGATTGCGACGGCCGGATCGTCGTCCACCACGACCCGTGCCTTGCCCTTGCTGCCCGCGAGCGCTTGCACCTCGCGCGACAGCTCAATCGACGCGAGGTCAGCGCGCGGCTTCATCTCCGGGAGACCTTCGGTGCCCGGCTCGGGGTCCGCCGGCATCACCTGCACGAGCACGAGCTCGGCACCGAACGCGTTCGCCAGATCGGTCGCCCATTGCACCGCGCGCGCGGCGGTCTCCGACAGGTCGGTCGCCACCACCACTCCCTGCACCCGCGCTCCTCCTCCATGGGTCGCTCCGCTGCGCCCTCCCGGTCGTCTGACCAGGGCTCCGCTTCGCTCCCAATCGCTGCCCGGAGACACGCTATGCGGCTGCATTGTCGGCGTCGCAAGCGACGCCTATGCGCAAGCGGTCGGCAAAGCCGCCGCTTGCGGCTCCATCGTCGGCGTCGCAAGCGACGCCTATGCGCAAGCGGTCGGCAAAGCCGCCGCTTGCGCTACCGTGCCGCCCCGTGAAGCCGGCGCCTTTCGAGTACCACGCGCCCGCGACTACCGCGGACGCGCTCGCGGTCCTCGCTGAGCACGGCGACGAGGCCAAGCCGCTCGCGGGTGGCCAAAGCCTCGTGCCCATGCTTGCCCTGCGTCTCACTCGGTTCGGTCACCTCGTGGACCTCAACCGGGTACCCGAGCTCGCGGGCATCGAACGGCACAACGGCACCGTCACGGTGGGCACGATGACTCGCCAGGCCGACCTCGAGCGCTCACCCGACGCTGCGGCCGTGCCCTTGCTCGGGCTTGCTACCCCACTCATCGGCCACTTCCAGATCCGCAACCGCGGCACGGTCGGCGGTTCGATTGCGCACGCCGACCCTGCGGGCGAGCTCCCGGCCGTTGTACTGACGCTCGACGCCCAGCTCGACATCGCGTCGGCGTCGGGGACCCGCACCGTCAGTGCCTCGGAGTTCTTCGAGGGCACCTGGACGACGGTGGTTGGTGACGACGAGCTGCTCACCGCCGTGCACTTCCCCGTGTGGGCCGACGGCGCTGGGTTCGCCGTGGATGAGGTGGCGCGCCGGCTCGGCGACTTCGCGCTGGTGGGTGTCGTCTGCGGGGTCGAGCTCGACGGCTCCAGCAAGGTCACGCGCGCGGCAATCGGGTTGCTCGGCATGGGCGGCACTCCGTTGCGCGCCGCTGCGGCTGAGCAGGCGCTCGTCGGCACCGCACCGACCGACGACGAGCTCACCGAGATCGGCCGACTAGCGGTCGCAGACCTCGACCCGCCCGCCGACATCCACGCGTCGACGGAGTACCGCAGCAGCGTGGGAGCGCACGTGGTGAAACGCGCGCTGCGCACGGCGCTGGAGCGAGCCGGTGGCTGAGCTCCCCGTCACGATGAGCGTGAACGGTGAACGCCACCGTCACATCGTCGAGCCCCGCAAGACGCTCGCCGACTACCTGCGCGAGGACTGCGCGCTCACGGGCACGCACCTCGGGTGCGAGCACGGCGTGTGCGGCGCCTGCACGGTGATGCTCGACGGTGTCGCGGTTCGGTCGTGCTTGATGTTCGCAGTGCAAGCCGAAGGCGCCGAGGTCACGACCGTCGAAGGTCTCGCCAAGAACGGTGAGCTCACCCCGGTCCAAGAGGCCTTCCGCGAGGAGCACGGCCTTCAGTGCGGTTTCTGCACCCCCGGCTTCGTCGTGTCGGTGCACGCGTTCCTCGAAGACAATCCGAGGCCGTCACGCGACGAGATCGTCGAAGCGCTCTCCGGCAACCTCTGCCGCTGCACCGGCTACCAAGGCATCATCCGCGCCGTCGAACGCGCGGCAACCACGATGGGTGGCGCGACCTAGCGACGACGCGTGTGCTCGCACCTCGACAGCGACTGTCACACCTCCCTGGCACACTGACGACATGAGCACGTTGGCGCGCATGGCCGAAGAGCTGCGCGAGTACGCGGCGAACCTCGACCCCAACACGTACTCGGGTGTCGACGCCGCACGACGCGCACAAGACGGTGCCGCGGTCAAGAAGCTGGTGGAGACCATCACGATGCTCCACGCCCGCCGTGCGGCTACCACGGGCGGCTGGCGGCAGGTCTCGCACGCAGCGTCTCCCGAGCAGTGGCTCGCGAGCTTGATGTGATCACCGATGGCATGGATGTCCAGAGCGTCGTGTCGACCACGCGCCACGTCCCGAACGCGCTGAAGATCGCGATCGATGAGCGCGACGGCGGAACCTGCAAGGTTCGCGGCTGCGACCACAGCCTGGGGCTCGAGCGTCATCACACGCAGCTGTTCGCCGAGCATCACCTCACGACGTACGAGATCCTCGGTGACCTTTGCGATGAGCACCATGATCTGGTCACGTACCGCGGCTACGAGATCATCGACCACGGCGACAGCACCTGGGGGTTGCGACCACCTCGAGGCCATACGAACGCGGCGTAGCACGCCGCGTTCGGGGGCGAAGAGCGAGTCAGGACGACGTGAGCACGTCGTCGATGATCTCGAACGGGTGTCTGACGTCCAAGCCTGCTGCGGCGAGGTGGAAGGTGCAGCCGGGATTGGCGCTGGCGACCACTGACGTCCCCGCGCGTGCGATCGCGTCGATCTTGCGCGCGCGAATCTGCGCCGCCATGTCGGGGTGCAGCGCGGCGTAGGCGCCGCCCGCTCCACAGCAGAGCCCTTCGTCGTCGAGCTCGCGCACCTCGGCAAATGGTGCCAGGACTGTTCGCACGGCGCCGTGTGCCTTCTGCACGTGACGGAGATGACAGGCATCGTGCAGTGCAACCGGCTCCTCGAAGCGGCGCGTGGGCGTCGGCAGCCGGTCGAGGTGTGCGGCGAGGAACTCGTGCACGTCGAGCACCCTGGCCGCGAAGGCGCCCGCCTCGGGTGCGCCCACCAGATGCCCGTAGTCCTTCAACATGGCGCCACAACCGGCCGAGTCGACGAGGATCGGCGCGTCGCCCGGGAACGCGCGCATCACCCGGAGCGCGAGCGAGCGAGCGTCGGATTCGAGGCCTGCGTGCCCATGCAACGCACCGCAGCAACCCGCGCCACGAGCGTCGGGCAGGGCCACACCTACTTCAGCGGCGCCGAGAACTCGGATCACTGCCGCGTGCACATCGCGCGACCAGGCGTCCATCACGCAACCGGTGAAGAGCCACACGTCCGATCCGGTGGCCTGCAAGCGCGGCGCACGCAGTGCAAGCTTGGGCAGGCCAAGTCGGCGTGGAACCAGTCGCACGCGTTGCAGCACCGCGCCCACTCGCGACAACGCGACGAGCAACCGGTGACGTGGAAGCACCCGATACGCGGCGCGTTGCCACCATGGTACGAAGCGGGTCTCGATCGCGAGCGTCTCGCGCGTTCCCTCCATCAACTGACCGAACGGCACCGAGGACGGGCACACGGCCTCGCAGGCCCGGCACTGCACGCAGAGGTCCATGTACTCGGTGAACTCGCCGCGCAGTCCGACGACCCCCGTGTGCGCGGCGCGCATCGCCGCGATTCGGCCACGAGGCGACGCCGTCTCGTCACCAGTCACTCGGTATGTAGGGCAGTGCGGCAGACAGAGGCCGCAGGCGACGCACGCGACGAGCGCCTCTTCGTCGACGGCGAGCTTGGTGGGGGTCACGCTCGAGACCGGCGGATGACCATCGACGGCTCGAGCTCCGAGACGGTGCGCGCTCCGACGAGCTGCATCGAGCGTCGGAGCTCTGCCGTCAGCAACGCGATCGCGTGGTCAACGCCTTGCTCCCCGGCCGTGGCCAGGCCGTACAGGTAGGCGCGCCCGATCATGCACGCCCGCGCGCCGAGCGCGAGCGCGGTCACGATGTCGCGGCCTCGTCGGATCCCCGAGTCGAAGAGCACCTCGAGCCGGTCGCCGACTGCGTCGACGACCCCCGGCAGCGCGTCGATGGTCGCCGGACCCCGGTCGAGCTGCCGCCCGCCGTGGTTGGAGACCACGATCCCGGTGACGCCGAGGTCGACGGCCTGGCGCGCGTCATCGGGGTGCACGACACCCTTGAGCACGAACGGTCCGTCCCACGCCTGTCGCATCCAGTCGAGGTCGTCCCACGTGACCGACGGGTCGAACTGCTCGGCGAGGAACTGCATGACCCCCGACGGCGACGCGGCCCGGTCGCTCACGCTCTCGAAGCTCATGACGTCGCGCGTCAGGAACCTCCACCACCAGTGTGGGTGCTTCGCCCCTTCGAAGAAGGTCCGCAGCCCGAGGCTGGGAGGAATCGTGAACCCGTTTCGCAGGTCGCGCTCGCGCGCACCGGGGACTGGCACGTCGACGGTGAGCACGAGCGCGGCGTACCCCGCCTCTTTGGCCCGAGCGATCAGCTCCCTGGCCAACCCACGGTCGCGCCACACGTAGAGCTGGAACCACTGCGCGCCATCGGTCTCGGCGGCCACGCGCTCGATCGAACGAGTGCCCATGGTCGAGAGCGTGTAGGGAACGCCGGCACGCGCCGCCGCGCGCGCGACTGCCAGCTCACCTTCGTGGTGGACCATGCGGGTGAAACCGGTCGGCGCGAGCGCGATCGGGAGCGCCGACTCACTTCCGAGAATCGCCGTAGTGAGGTCGACGTCGTCGACGTCGCGCAACACGCGTGGGAGCAGCACGAGATCATCGAACGCGCCGGTGTTCGCGCGCAGGGTCAGCTCGTCCTCAGCACCACCGTCGATGTAGTCGAACACCGGACGCGGGAGGCGACGTCGGGCGATGCGACGCAGGTCGTCGACCGTGCGACTGCGCGCGAGTCGACGCGCAGTTGGCCGAAAGACCGGGCGCCGCGGCCGCAGCAGTGCGGCGATCTCGGACGGCTTCATCCAGTCCGATGCGCGCCACGTGTCACGGCGTGGGTGTAGACGTCTCTGGTGTCGCGGCCGCGACGACGACCGGCGGCGCGGTGATGGTGGTCGAGCTGGTTGCCACCGAGCTCGGCATCGCCGGGTTGCTCGGCGTGACCTGTTCGACCTGCGTGGTCGGCGTCACCTCCGAGACGGACGCGGCCGGCGGCGGCCCAGGCGTGGAGGTCCGCGCGACGGGCGCGGGAGTCGGTGATGGAGCCGCTCCGAGCGCGAAGAACGCCGTGACCACGATCAGCCCGGCGACACCGCCGCCGTAGCCGAACCAGCCAGTCAGCCCGCGGCGACGGTGGGCGCGAGTGGCCGCCAGGCGTCGTTCACGCCTCGTGAGCCCGGCCGAGCCGTGGGTCACCACAGAATCCCCATCCTCCACGGGCGACATCTTTGCCCGCGGAGCCCTGCGGATGCCTCTTTCCGAGCCCGATTGGGTCAGTCAACCGGCTCAGGGCTGGGCTCCAGCTGGACCCGGCGGCCACGGTCCACGAGGCGCAGCAACCCCCGACCCGCGACCAGGTCACGGATCCCGTCCCCCGCCATCTCGGCCCGCCAACCATCGTCGAGGCGGCTCGGGCGCCCGTTCACCAAGGCGCGGACGTCGTCCCGAGTGGCGAGCAGCCGAGCCTCGATTCGCTCGCCGGCCGCCACCTGCGCCGTCCACGCCGCCAGCAGCGCGACCGACGCATCGAGTGCCGCGTCGTCGTCGTGCTTGGGCGGGAGGCGCAGCTCGGCGCGAGGCATCTCACGGCCCGCCGCGACGGCTTCCAGCACGGCGTTCACGACGGCCTTGGGCAGCGATTCAGCGCCGCGGAGATCCTGAAGCTCGCGCGCGGTTCGCGGCGGCCGCGCCGCCACGCCCGCGAGGACGAGCTCCGACAGCACGAAGCGCGTGGGACGATCGGTCTCCTGCGCGCGCCGTTCACGCCATGCCGCGACGGCTTGCGCCACGGTCGCGTGCTCGCCCCGCAGGCTTCGCGATCCCTTGATGCGCCACCACGCCGTGTCCGGGTCGGGGTCGCGCGTGGCGGTCGTGCGCAACACGTCGGCTTCGGCGTCGGCCCATTCGGTGCGCCCCAGCTCTGCGAGCCGTTCCCGTAGCGCGGCGGTGAGAGGAAGCAGATGCTCCACATCGCTGGCGGCATACCGACGCGCTCCCGCGCTGAGTGGCCGCCGCGTCCAGTCAGCGAGCTGCTCCTTCTTGTCGAGCCGTACACCGATCAAGTTCGACACGAGCGACAGCAGAGACGGGAGACCGAGCCCGACGAAGCCCGCGGCGAGCTGGGTGTCGAACAGCGCGTGCGGACGGGCGCCGCACGCTCGCTCGAGAATCGGAAGATCTGCGCCGCCCGCGTGGGTGACCATCGTGCCGGGTCCTTCGAGCACCTCTCGCAGCGGCTCGACGTCGCACGCGAGCGCGTCGACGAGCGCAACGCCGCCCGGCCACGAGATCTGCACGAGGCACAACCGAGGGTGATACGTGCGCTCAGCGACGAACTCGGTGTCGAGCCCGTACTCGGGCTCGGACCGCAACGCCGCGACGACGTCGAGCACCCCTTGGTCGTCGTCGACCCAGCGCGCGCTGTCGTCGCTCATCACGGGCGCAACGAGCGCAGCGGCTCGCCGTTCGTCCACGCGGCGGCGTCGCCGGGGTGCCAGCGCCGACCATCGCCGTCTCGCTCGATCCGCTCACGGGCCATGTCGGTCGCGACCCTCCCGGGCGCTCGACGCTCCGTCTGCGCCCGGTCGAGCACGCTCGCGGTGGTCTGCTCGATCCGAGCCACGCGCTCCTCGGCGCGCGCCCGGGAGTAGCCCACGAACTCTTCGGCGATGTTGATGATCCCGCCAGCGTTCACCACGAAGTCAGGCGCGTAGAGGATGCCTGCGTCAAGGAGCGCGTCGTCGCTGCCCTCATCCGCAAGCTGGTTGTTGGCCGCGCCGCACACGGCGCGGCATCGAAGACGCGGGATCGTGTCGGTGTTCAGGACTGCGCCAAGCGCGCACGGGGCGAGCACGTCGCATTCGACCTCGAGGATCTCGTCGGGACCGACGACCTCGGCGCCGTGATCGGCGGCGACGTGAGCCGCGCGGTCCTGGTCGATGTCGGCCAGCACGACCTGCGCGCCGGCGTCGATCAGATCAGCGACGAGCTGCGCGCCGACATGACCAGCCCCTTGGACCGCAACCCGCCAGCCAGCGACCGAGGCCGCGCCATCGAGCTCCTGCGCGACGGCACGCATCCCAGCGAGCACGCCCAGTGCCGTGAGGGGCGACGGGTCGCCCGAGCCACCGTTCGCGGGATCGACGCCCGTGACCCATGGTGTCTCCTGGGCGATCACGTCCATGTCGCGTTGGGTTGCGCCCACGTCTTCAGCCGCCAAGTAACGACCACCGAGCTCGTTGATCGCCCGTCCCAATGCCCGCAGCATCGGATCGGTGTGCGGCGCGTCGGGCGCGTCGACGAGCACCACCGCCTTACCGCCCCCCTGGTCCAGTCCGGAGATCGATGCCTTCAGCGACATCGCCTCCGACAGTCGGAGCACGTCGACCAGCGCGTCGTCCTCGTTGGCGTAGTGCCAGAAGCGCACACCGCCGAGCGAAGGGCCGAGTGCGGTGGAGTGCACCGCGATGATGGCGCGCAAACCCGAGGGAGCATCGGCGACGTACACGACTTGTTCGTGACCACGGCTCAACATCTGACCGGTCACCGACGTCACGATCACCGACGCTACGCGAGTGACAATGGGGGGATGCGACGGTTGCTTGGGTTGTTCGCCACGTGTGCGCTGGTGGTGACCTCAGCCTGCGGCGGAGATGAACGAGCGGGCGGCGAGCGCTCGACGACCACGAGCTCGACCGTCGTCTCCACGACGACCGCGCGGCCGCCTCCCAATGCCTACGAGTTTACGCGTGCGGGCATGCTGGCGGAGTTGGTGGCGGACGTACCGCCGCGCGTGTACGTGCCGAACGGGCACCACAACAGCGTCACGGTCATCGATCCCGCCACGCTCCAGGTTGTCGACACCTTTCCGGTCGGTGGGCTGCCGCAGCACGTGGTCCCGTCGTACGACCTCCAGACGCTGTACGTGAACAACAACACGGGAAACACGCTGACACCGATCGACCCGCGCACGGGTCAGCCGGGCGCGTCGTTCCCGGTCGATGACCCGTACAACCTCTACTTCACACCTGGCGGCCGCTACGCCGCGGTGATGGCCGAACGCAACAGCCAGATCGACTTCCGCGATCCGCTGACGTGGGAGCTCGTGACGTCGGTCGAGATTCCGCATCGCGGTGTCAACCACGCCGACTTCACGCTCGACGGCACCACGATGATCGCGAGCTGCGAGTTCTCGGGATGGGTGGTGCGCATCGACCTCGCCACCCTCACGTACACGGGCGAAGTCGAGGTGACCGGTGAGCCCATCGATGTGCGGCTCTCACCCGACGGGTCACGCATGTACGTGGCGAACCACGTGAAGCAGGGCGGCGGGGTGTCGGTGATCGATCCGGTCGCGATGACAGAGGTGACATTCATCCCGACGGGCGGCGGTGCGCACGGCCTGTACCCGAGCCGCGACGCGACCCAGCTCTATGTGACGAACCGCGACGCGGGGACCGTCAGCGTGATCGACTTCGCGACGAACGCCGTCGTCGCAACGTGGACCATCCCCGGTGGCGGCAGCCCCGACATGGGCGGGGTGTCAGCCGACGGCACCCAGTTCTGGGTGAGCGGCCGGTACCACGACGTCGTCTACGTGTTCGACACGGTGGCCGGGCAGCTGCTCTCGAAGGTCCCTGTGGGTGGCGGTCCACACGGCCTGGCGTACTTCCCGCAGCCGGGCCGTTACAGCCTCGGCCACACCGGCAACTACCGCTAGTCGGGCCGGGTCCAGGCGGGATCTCGGCCGAACTGGCCCAGCATCCGGTCTTGCACTGGCGCGTCGTCGGGCACCGCGACCGGCGTACCGAACATCCCTGACTTCTCAAGCATCGCGGCGTTCTTCTGACCCATCGCGAGTGCAGACGCGGAGAGGTCGGGATCGAGCTCGATGTCGAGACCGGCGGCACGAGCCAGATCCCAGGTATGCATGAGCACATCAGCCGTGAGCGCGAGAAGCAGCTTGCGCGGTGTCGTCTCGCCCATCGGCCCGTTCACTTCTTGGTCGAGCGACGCATCGGTCAGCGCCTGATCGAGGGCGGCGTCGGTTGCCTTCCATCGCGCGACCGGGTCGTCACGAGGGCGATCGGCCTTCACGCCAAGCGGCTTCAGGAACAGCATCTCGTGGAAGCCGATCACGTGCTCGACCACGCCGCGTCCGTCCCACTCCGAGCACGGCGACTGGCCGTCCCACTGCTGGACCGACTCCGCGAGCTTGGTGAAGTCACGGCGAGCCTTGGCGTGGTCTTCAATCAGCTTGTCCACTAGCTCACCCATTCAACGTCGAGAGCACGCGTTGCTCCCGTTCGTAGCCGAGGACGTTCACGGTAGCGGTGTGCATCGCGAAAAGGCGACCGTCGATCGCCGGGAGACCAAGCCAACGTGCCACGAGCACGCGCGAGAAGTGTCCGTGGCTGAACACCGCGACGGCGCCGTCGATCTCGTCGGTGCGCGCGATCACGGCATCGGCTCGACGCGACACGTCGTCGGCGCTCTCGCCACCGGGGCACGAACCGGACCACACGGTCCAGCCGGGGATCGTCTTGCGGATCTCGACCGTGGTGACCCCTTCGTACTCCCCGTAGTCCCACTCCCGCAGCAGCTCATCGACGGCCGCTTGCTCACCCAGACCACAGATCGCCGCTGTGTCCCGCGCTCGACGGAGCGGACTCGTGAGGACCAACGCGAACTCTCGGTCCGCGATGCGGCCGCGGAGCTGCTCGGTCTCCAGCCGACCTTCGGGCGTGAGGGGAAGATCGGTGTGACTGGTATGGCGGCCGTTCGCGCTCCATTCGGTCGCGCCATGTCGAAGGACTACGACTTCACTCGCCACGGGTAGCATCGTCACACGTCACGGCGTCATGTCGCGGCGCGCGATCCCAAGGGGAGCTCGGGACAGCCGGGCTGAGAGGGCGACCAGGAAGCGCGACGAGCGCATCCAGCGTCGCCGACCCTCCGAACCTGCTCCGGGGTAATGCCGGCGAAGGGAGGGGAAGTGACGGGGCCCGATGCGCTGGTGCTCACGGGCGGCGATGCCGTGCCGGCCGAGCTGGCGCCACTGCTCCCGTCGGACGCGTTCGTCGTCGCCGCCGATTCGGGCCTCGAGCACGCGCACGCGCTTGGTCGCACCGTCGACCTCGTCGTCGGCGACCTCGACTCGGTGGATCCCGACGCGCTCGCCGCCGCAAAGGCCGCGGGCGCTGTGGTTGAGCGCCATCCCGTCGAGAAGGACGCAACCGACTTCGAGCTCGCGCTCGATGCGGCGCGGGCGCGGGGCGCGCAGCGCATCACCGTGGTGGGGGGGTATGGAGGCCGCCTCGACCACTTCCTTGCCAACGCCCTCGTGCTCGGCTCGGCGCGTTGGGGGGATGCCGAGATCGTGGCGTGGATCGGACGCGCACGCGTGACGGTGGTGCGTGAGCACACCGAGATCCGCGGGCGGGTCGGTTCGTTGTGCACGCTGCTCGCGGTTGGTGGGCCAGCCCGCGGGGTCGCGACGAGCGGGCTGCGCTATCCGCTCGACGACGAGGTGCTGCTCCCCGGATCGACGCGCGGTGTCAGCAACGAGCACGCCGTACCGACCGCAGCGGTGACGGTCCGCGTCGGAACCGTGCTCGCGGTGCAGCCGAACGCGCTCGACGACGAGATGGGCTCATGAACCTCCGCCGGTTGATCGTCGTGCTGTGCGCGCTGCTGCTCTCGGGGGCCTGGCTCGTCGGACCAAGCCATGCCGATGAACCGGTCACGATCACGCTGGTCACGCATGACTCGTTCAACGCGTCGAAGTCGGTGCTGCGCGCGTTCAAGCAGGATACGGACATCCGCGTCAAGGTCCTCCGTGGTGGTGACGCGGGACAGGTGGTGAACCAGGCGATCCTCACCAAGGATCATCCGCTCGGCGATGTGCTCTACGGCGTCGACAACACGTTCCTGTCGCGTGCGCTCGACCATGGCATCTTCGAGCCATACGAATCCCCGGAGCTCGCGTTCGTGCCGTCCAGCCATCAGCTCGACGACCGCCATCGCGTGACGCCGATCGATCGCGCCGATGTCTGCGTCAACTACGACACACAATGGTTCGCCGAACACAACATCGATCCCCCTGGGGGGATCACGTCACTCAGCGAGGACGCCTACCGCGGGCTGACGGTGGTGGAGAACCCGGCGACGTCATCTCCCGGGCTCGCCTTCATGCTCGCGACTCGTTCGTTGGGGGCGATGGACTGGCGAACCTTCTGGACTGCTCTTCGCGAGAACGACGTCGCTGTCGTCGACGGTTGGGAGCAGGCTTGGTACGAGCGCTTCACGGCCGTCAGCGAGAACGGTGATCGGCCCATCGTCGTGTCGTACGCGTCGAGCCCAGTGGCAACCGTGCCCGAGGACGGCGGACCGGCGCGCGCCGCGGTCCTCGACGGAACGTGCTTCGAGCAGATCGAGTTCGCAGGCGTGCTGAAGGGCACCGAGCACCGCAAGGCCGCCCGGCAATTCGTCGATTTCCTGCTGTCCGAGGAGTTCCAGGAGGACATGCCCGAGCAGATGTACGTGTTCCCCGTGAGGGAGGGCGCGGAGCTACCGCAGCTGTTCGTCGAGCACGCGGATCTCCCCACGCAGCCAGGGCTGTCGATCCCACCTGAAGCGATCGAGAAGAGCCGCGAGAAGTGGATCCGTCAGTGGACCGCCATCGTGTTGCGCTGAGGCTCCGGGGAGGCGCGGGGCGCATCCTTTTGTTTGGACTCCCGCTTGCGTACTTCGGGCTGTTCTTCGCGTACCCGGTTGGTTCGATCCTCGGTCGCGGGTTATGGCCCGGAGGTGATCTCGACCTCTCTCCGGTTGGCGACGTGTTCGGACGCGATGACCTGCGTGGTGTCCTCTGGTTCACGGTGTGGCAGGCCGCAGTCTCGACCCTGCTGACCCTCGTCCTCGCGATGCCCGCGGCCTACGTCATCGCGCGGTACCGCTTTCGTGGTCGCACACTTGCCCGGGCGCTGATGACCGTTCCCTTCGTGCTGCCGAGCGTGCTCGTCGCGTCGGCATTCCGGGCGCTCGGGTTCGAGGAGTCGTTGCTCGCCGTGCTGCTCGCTCACGCCTTCTTCAACTACGCGGTCGTGGTGCGCGTGGTCGGTGGACTGTGGACTCACCTCGATCCGCGTCAGGAAGAAGCCGCGCGCGTGCTGGGTGCGGGCCCGCTGCGCGCATTCATGCAGGTCACCTTGCCTGCGTTGCGGCCCGCGATCGCAGCTGCGGCATCGATCGTGTACCTGTTCTCGTTCACGTCGATCGGCGTGATCCTGATTCTCGGCGGATCGCGACGGGCCACGCTCGAGACCGAGATCTACCGGTACAGCTTCAACCTCCTCGACCTACGCACGGGCGCAGCACTGTCGATTGTCCAACTTCTCGCGGTCATCGCCCTGTTGACCGTCATGTGGTGGTTCGGCCGCCGCCACTGCGCCGCGCTCTCCCTCGCTTCGGCCAACGAGATCACTCGCCGACCAACGACGCGTGCCGATCGCACGATCGTTGCCGTCGTGTTGGCTTCCACGGCGATCTTCCTCGCGGTGCCGCTGATGGTCCTCGTGGTGCGCTCGTTCGACACTCCAGACGGATTGGGTCTCGACTTCTACCGCGGTCTTGGTGACGTGCACGCTGGGAGCGTGCTGTTCGTGTCGCCGTTGGAAGCAATTCGCAACTCGGTGCTCTACGCGCTCGCGACGGTCGGGATCGCGGTAGTCGTCGGCGGTGCCGCCGCGTTCGCGATCGCTCGCTCCCGCCTCGGCGCCGCACTCGACTTGGCGTTGGCGCTCCCGCTGGGCGTCTCGGCCGTCACCGTGGGGTTCGGGTTCCTGATCTCGTTCGACGAAGGCATCCTGGACCTGCGCGCGTCGTGGGCGATCGTTCCGATCGCCCACGCGCTCATCGCGATCCCGTTCGTGGTGTTCGTGGTCGTGCCCGTGCTGCAATCGGTCGATCCGCGGATGCGCCAAGCCGCCGCGGTGCTCGGCGCGTCGCCGCGGGCCGTCTGGCGCGAGATCGACCTGCCGATCGCGAGCCGGGGCATGCTCGTGGCCGCCGGCTTCGCGTTCGCGGTCTCACTCGGCGAGTTCGGCGCGACTGCGTTCGTGTCGGTCGCCCGACCGGACTCGCCGACCTTGCCGGTCGTCATCTTCCGGTTGTTGGGAACACAGGGCGCAGAGAACTTCGGCGTGGCGATGGCCGCGGGCGCGATCCTCATGATCTTGGCCACGGCGGCAGTCCTGGCGATCGAGCGGGTCCGAGTGGGTGAAGTGGGGACGTTCTGATGCTCGACGTTCGTGGCATCACGGTGCACTTCGGCGACACAGTCGCGCTCGACGCGCTCGATCTCTCGGTCGGCGACGACGAGGTCGTGTGCATGCTTGGGGCGAGCGGCAGCGGGAAGTCAACCTTGTTGCGCGCGATCGCCGGACTCGAGCCACTCGCGGCCGGGACCATCGCGCGCGATGGTGTCGATCTCGCCACCACGCCCCCTCACCGTCGCGACGTCGGGTTGATGTTCCAGGATCACTCCTTGTTCCCCCATCGAGACGTCCGGGGGAACGTCGCTTTCGGCCTACGGATGCGCCGCCTGCCTCGCGACGAGATCGAGGCGCGCGTCCACGAGGTGCTGGAGATGGTCGGACTGTCCGGCTACGAGCACCGCGGCGTCCGCCAGCTCTCAGGCGGGGAGCAACAACGGGTCGCACTCGCGCGCGCCCTCGCGCCCGCGCCAAGCCTCCTGCTGCTCGACGAGCCGCTCGGTGCGCTCGATCGTGCGTTGCGCGAGGAGCTCACCGTCGAGCTCAAGATGTTGTTCGACCGGTTGCAGATCGCCGTCCTCCTCGTCACCCACGACCACGATGAAGCCTTCGCCCTCGGAGACCGCGTGGCGGTCATGCATCGCGGTCGCGTGGAACAGGTCGGGCCGCCCGCGGATGTGTGGCGCCGGCCGGAGTCCGAGCTCGTGGCGCGGTTCCTCGGGTGGAACGTCACCTACGCCCTCGGCTCGAAGCCAAGCGCGGTTCGCCCGGACGCGGTGACGCTCACCGCTGATGGCTCGCTCCGCGGCACCGTCGTCAGCCGCGCGTTTCGTCGCGATCACTTCCGCGTCCTCATCGAGCTCGAGGGGTCGCGTGACGCTCTGGATGTCTCGATCCGCGGTGCCGAGCCGCCCGCCGTCGGTACGCAGGTCGGCCTGGTGATCGACCCCGACGGGGTCGTCGAGCTCGATCGCTGAGCCTGCACTGAATCCGCACATCTTCGGCAGGACTCCCGCACACCGGCTCCGTACGATGGACTCGTGCCCGCAACTGCCCTGCCGGTGACACCTGCGTCGACGCCGACGCGCACGATCCTCGTGATCGAGGACGAGGTGACGATCGCCGAAGCAGTCGCGGCGCGGTTGCGCAGCGAGGGCTACGCGGTCGAGATCGTCGGAGACGGACCCGGCGGCGTCGAGATGTGCGCGCGGCTGCGCCCCGACTTGGTGATCCTGGATCTGATGCTCCCCGGTCTCGACGGCCTCGAGGTCTGCAAGCAGATCCAACGCGAGCGCCCGGTGCCCGTGTTGATGCTCACGGCCCGCGACTCCGAGACCGACCTGGTCGTCGGGCTCGCAGTGGGCGCCGACGACTACATCACCAAACCGTTCAGCACTCGGGAGCTCACGGCGCGCGTCCAGGCGCTGCTGCGGCGAGTCGACCGCGTACCGGACCGGGGCGATAGCGGCGCCTTGCATCTGCGCGACATCGACATCGACGTCGAGACCCGCAAGGTCACGCAGTCTGAAGACGAGATCCATCTGACCCCGACCGAGTTCGACCTGCTCACGTTCCTCGCCAAGCGTCCGGGTCGAGTGCTCACCCGCGAGCAGCTGCTCGGCGAGGTGTGGGGCTACCGCGACGGCTCGGGTGCCCGCACCGTCGACTCGCATGTGCGCGCGCTGCGCAGAAAGCTGGGCGCCGACACCATCCGAACCGTCCACGGTGTCGGATACGCCGCAGGTGATCCCGAATGAACCTTCGCCTCCTCGTGCAGAGGACGCACCTGCGTCAGATCGACATGCGTCGGCCGCTCGACGCGATGCCATCGATCAAGCTGAAGCTGGGCTTCTTGATCGTCGGCGCGGTCGCGGCCACGGTCTTGGTGTTCTGGCTGGGCGTCACCGTGGGCTTGTGGCCATCGATCAGTGGCGCGCTCGCCGCGCTCGTCGCGATGACGCTCGTGTACTTCCTCTCGCGTGACATGACTCGCCCGCTTCGCGAGATGGCAGCCGCGGCCGACGCCATGGCCCATGGCGATTACTCGCGCCAAGTGATTACGTCGTCGCACGATGAGGTGGGCACGCTGGCCGCCGCGTTCAACGAGATGGCGGCGGAGCTCGCCGAGACCGACCGCGTTCGACGTGACCTCGTGGCCAACGTGTCGCACGAGTTGCGCACGCCAATCGCCGCGCTTCAGCTCGCGCTGGAGAACCTCGTCGACGGCGTCGCCACACCGGAGCAAGAGACCTTCCGCACGATGCTCGCCCAGGTCGAGCGGCTCGGTCGGCTCGTGCAGCAGCTGCTCGACCTGTCGCGACTCGAGGCGGGCGTGGTGCCGCTGGCCCGCGAAGAGTTCCGCGTCGAGCCGCTCATCGAGCACGCCGTGCGCGAGCAGCAACTCAACGCACCCAAGGTCGACGTGGAAGTGAGCGTTGAGCCGACCGACCTCACAGCCGATGGCGACCCGGAGCGCGTGCACCAGGTGGTGGCCAACCTGCTCGAGAACGCGGTCCGCTTCACCCCGAATGGCGGTGTGGTCGAGGTGCGCGCATCGCGAACCGATCACGGCGTCACGATCGAGGTGATCGACGAGGGGCCGGGAATCCCCGACGCCGATCGCACTCGTGTGTTCGAGCGCTTCTACAGAGCCGACGCGGCGCGGTCATCGACCAACGGCGGCGCGGGCCTCGGCCTTGCGATCGCGCGCTGGATCGTCGACCTCCACGGCGGCGACATCCATCCGGAACAACGTGAGCCGCACGGCTGCCGCATGGTGGTCACGCTCCCGCGGCAAGGCGGCGAGCGAAGCGAGCTCGCGGGAGCGGTGAACGGCCCGAAGGGCGGCGCCGTGTGCCGAGTGGCTCTGCCGCCCGGCACACATGAGACGGAGCCTGCGGAGTCGACCATAAGGTCGGTTCCGGGTGCCGAGTGAACGCGACCAAGGAAGAGGAACCCCACATGCAGCTCACCCCCATCGAAGAAGCACTCAAGCGGATCCGTCGCGGCGAGATGGTCCTTGTCGTCGACGACGAGGACCGCGAGAACGAGGGCGACCTCCAAATGGCGGCGAGCTGGGTGACTGCCGACGCGCTGAACTTCATGTTGAAGTGGGCGCGCGGTCTCGTCTGCATGCCCGCCGCGCCTGAGGTCATCGACGCGCTGGCGCTCGCGCCGATGGTCGCTCCTGATGAAGCTGGGTGCGACACCCCCTTCACGGTGCCGATCGACCACGTCGAAGCCGGCAGTGGGATCAGCGCCGCCGATCGTGCGCTCACCATCCGGCGGGTCGTCGACCGGGATGCCAAGCGCAGCGAGTTCCGTTGCCCTGGTCACGTGTTTCCGCTGCGCGCCGCGCCCGGGGGCACGCTCGAGCGGCGCGGTCACACCGAAGCGGCCGTCGACCTCGCACTGCTCGCGGGGCTTCCGCCAGTGGGCATCACCTGCGAGGTGCTCGACGACGACGGCGACGCTGCGAGTGGCGAGGTGCTCGTGGCATTCGCGGAGCGTCACCGGATCGCGATGGTCTCGATCGACCAGATCGCCGGTCACCGCGGCGCAGAGTCCCGCTCCCCCGCTCCGTTGCTTCTCTAGTTTCCACAGCGGCAACGCAGCTCTGCAGGAGCGCAGGTGCTCGCAGGCGCTGGCGAGCGTCCCGAAGGGCGCCGGGTATCCCGGCGCCGAGCGAGCGCGCCAGGTCAGGCGTCTTCGCCGATCTCTCGGAGTGCGGCTGCGATCGCGGCGCGGAGGCGACGGGCGGTGTCGGGTGCGAGGTGCGCGACGAGCCCGGCGCCCGAGCGGCCGACCTCTTCGAGGGTGAGCACGACGCGCAGCGCGTCGTCACCGCACGCCTCGCAGTCATCGGACACCGCGATCGCCCAGGACGCGGGCGGTCGGTCGTCCTCATCGGAAGGGTGGTCGTCGGTGGCGTCGTCGATCGAGCGTCGCATGCGCGCAGGGACCTCCTGATCTAGGGGAGCAAGGAAACCACGAGCGCGGCCTGCGCAAGGTGGTACGTGACCATGATCGCCACGCGACCATGCGGCCGCGGCCCCACGTAAGGCCTGGATCCGCCTCCGAAGCGTGTTTCCGCGATCAACGTGTCGGACACCAAGAACAGCGTGGCGCCGATGACCGCCCACTCATTGCCGACGGCGATCGCACTCGCGACCATCGCGCCGATCGCCGCCACGTACAGCACCACTGGTGGGATCAGCTCCCGTCGACCCGTGCTGGCGAGCGCGCGCACGTATCGACGAGCGAGGAGCACGGCCGGGACGCTGACGATCACCGCGCCGAGCAGGTAGTCAGGCGCGTCGCCACCGAGCAGGCCGAAGCCAACGATGTACGCGAGGTGGCCGAGGAGGAACGCCCCGAGACCGACGACGAAGCGATCGCTCGGCAACATCAAGGCGACGTCACCGATCAGCGACAAGACGAGGGCGATCACGAAGGCCGTGCGTTGGTCGGACGACGCCGGATCGAGCGTGGCGGCGACGCCGACGAGCAACGCCAGGGCCAACGGCTTGCACACATGTTCGAGGCGGGTGTGCTCGCGGGAGACCGCGACCCAGTCGCCCAGTGCGGCGACCGCCGCGAGCCCGAGCAGCACCCCGGCCGATGTCGTCATCGCGGTGAATCTTTTCGCAAGATCGCGCGCCAGCCGCGTCTCTCTCCTGCGTGCGCATCGCTGGCCCAGCGCCGCCTCACTGCCCTTCTACCATCGAGTCATGCCAGACGACGTCACCGCAGGCGACGCCGAGCTGGTCGACGCTGCTCGGTCGGGCGATCAGGCCGCCTTCGCGGCGATCTACGACCGGTACGCGGACCGCCTCCACGACTTCTGCCACTCGGTGCTGCGCGATCGGCACGACGCGGCCGACGCCATGCAGGACACGTTCGTGCTGGCGGCACAGCGGCTGGGCCAGCTCCGCGACCCGAGCAAGCTGCGCCCCTGGCTGTTCGCGATCGCGCGCCATGAGGCGCTCCGTCGCGCCAAGGCTCGAGGTCGGGCGACGCCGACCGAGGACGCGGGCGTCGACGTCGCCGCTGCGACCGCTAGCCCCGAGGATGTCGTGAGCAGGCGCGACGCGGGCGCCATCGTGTGGGACGCGGCCGCCGGATTGTCCGACCGGGACCGGGTGCTGCTCGACCTGCACCTCCGCCAGGGGCTCGATGGCCAGGAGCTCGCTGACGCGATCGGCACCACCGCCAGCCAGGCCTATGTGTTGATGAGTCGCCTCCGCGACCAGGTCGAGCGCGCGCTCGGTGCACTGCTCGTGGCGCGGCTGGGTCGGGAGGACTGCGAACAGCTGCAAGCCGTGCTCTCGGACTGGGACGGCACGTTCTCGCCCGTGTGGCGCAAGCGCGTCGCGCGCCATGTCGACGGCTGCCAGGTCTGCTCGGAGAAGCGCAAGACGCTGCTCAGCCCGCTGTCGCTGCTTGCCGCCGCACCGCTCGTGCCGGCGCCGATGGTGCTGCGCGACCAGACGCTCGATCGCGTCCGCACCATCTCGAACGTTCGGCCGGCCGGTGCGTGGCGCCACCCATCGGCGCGCGGCGGATTCCCGCCACCGATGATCGTGAACCGCCGCCGGCGACCGCTCCTCGCCGCGGCTGCGGCCGCGCTCTTCCTCATTCCCGCGGTCATCGTGGCCGAGCCGCGGGGACGAGGCGGTGGTGAACCTGAGGTCGCGAGTGCAAGGCGCGACGTCACCACCACAACGGCCGCGCCCACCACGAGCACCGCACCCACGACCACGACGACCGACGCTCCGGTGGCCCCCGTGGCGCCGCCACCTGACACCACAGGACCATTGCTGTCCGCGGTGCAGGGAGACGACTGCTACAGCACGTTCTCCGGGTCGAACCCCATCAGCGCAACCGCGACAGATCCGTCCAGCGTCGCATCGGTGACCCTGACTGCGAGTGGTCCCAACATGACGTCACCGGGCTCACAGGCGATGAGCCCGAGCGGTGGCAACAGCTACACAGCCTCGATCAGCTGGAACGGACTTGGAACGATCTCGTGGACCGTGACTGCGGCGGACTCGGTGGGCAACACAAGTTCATCGTCGGGTTCTTTCATCGTCCAGACCACCTCCTGCTGAGTTGATCCGCCGCGCCCTGGACTGGGCGCCCAGGATTTTCGGCACGTTCAACAACACATCGTTGGGTTCAGCGTGCCGAAAAACCTGGGGTCAGGGCTGGAGGCGTTCGATGAGCCAACCGTCCGATGTTCGGCGGTAACGGAGGCGGTCGTGGAGGCGATCGTCACGGTGCTGCCAGAGCTCAACCTCGTCGGGCTCGAGTCGATAGCCGCCCCAGAAGGGCGGCAACGGGATCTCGCCGTCGCCGAAACGCTCCCGCGCTTCGTCGACTGCGGCCTCGAGCGCGCCACGGTCGGAAATCATCTCGCTCTGGCGTGACGCCCAGGCACTGAGACGGCTCGCCGCGGGGCGATTCCGCCAATAGGGCGTCGATTCCTCCGCGCTCATCCGCACGACGGCACCCTTCGCGCGCACCTGACGGCCTTGCTCACGAAAGTGGAGCACGACCGCAGCTCGCGGGTTCTCGGCCAGGTTGCGACCTTTCTCACTCTCGTAGCTCGTGTAGAAGCAGAAACCACGTTCGTCGTGTCCTCGCAGCAGCACCACTCGCGCGGACGGTGCGCCCGATGCGTCTGCGGTCGCGACGACCATCGCGTCCCAATCAGCGACGCCTTCGTCCTGCGCGGCGTCGATCCAGCGCCCCACCTCGACCATCGGATCGGCCGCGACGTCCGACTCGTGCAGCTCCACCCCGCGGAGGCTACCGATGCCATTCTGGTGGCCAACGCAAAATGGGTCCGTCACCTGCGCCTGTTGAGCCCACGAAAGTGACCTCATAGAGAGAGTTCATTATCGTGCCGGCGTGGACTTCGCTCTCGGCGGCCGCTGCGAGCAGCTGCGCGAACAGCTGTCGGACTTCATCGACACCGTGGTCGAGCCCGCGACGGCCGTGTACCGCGAGCAGGTAGAAGAGTCGGGCGACCCGCACTTCCACCCGCCCATCATGGAGGAGCTGAAGGCCGACGCCCGCAGCCGCGACCTCTGGAACCTCTTCTTCCCCGACGACAAGCACGGCGTTGGTCTCACCAACCTCGAGTACGCGCCGCTGTGCGAGCTCATGGGGCGCAGTGCGCTCGCGGCTGAAGCCACGAACTGCTCGGCACCCGACACCGGCAACATGGAGGTGCTCGCGAAGTTCGGCACCCCGCTCGTGCAGGAGCAGTTCCTCACGCCGTTGCTCGCGGGCGAGATCCGCTCCTGCTTCGCGATGACCGAACCGTGGGTCGCTAGCAGTGACGCCACAAACATCTCGAGCCGCATCGAGCGTGATGGTGATGGCTACGTCGTCAACGCGCACAAGTGGTGGACGAGCGGCGCGGCATCGCCTCGATGCCAGGTCGCCGTCGTGATGGGCGTGTCCGACCCCGACGCCGACCCGTACCACCGCCATTCCATGGTGGTCGTGCCGTTCGACGCCCCCGGCTTCCGAGTGGTGAGGACACTGCCCGTCCTCGGTCACGACGGCGGTGGCGGGCATTGCGAGACGCTGTTCGAGAACGTGCGGATCCCCGGCGACTACCTGCTCGGTGAGGAAGGTGGCGGCTTTGCCATCGCGCAGGCCCGACTCGGGCCGGGTCGCATCCACCACTGCATGCGCGCGGTTGGGGTCGCCGAACGCGCGCTCGAGCTGATGTGCCAGCGGGCGCAGCAGCGCATCGCCTTCGGGAAGCCGCTCGCCGAGCAAGGAGTGGTGCAGGACCACATCGCCGAGAGCCGGATCGCCATCGAACAGGCTCGACTGCTCACCATGAAGGCGGCATGGCTCATGGACACCGTTGGCAACAAGGGCGCGCGCTTCGAGATCGCGGCGATCAAGGTCGTCGCCGCCCGGATGGCCACCACGGTCGTGGACCGTGCGATCCAGGTGTTCGGCGGCGCGGGACTGTCCGAGGATTGGCCGCTCGCTCAGATGTACACGTACGCGCGCACGCTGCACCTCGTCGACGGTCCCGACGAGGTGCACAAGATGCAGATCGCCCGTCGAGAGCTGCGCAAGCACGAGTCCCATCGAGTGGGATGAAGGTCAGGATCGGATTCGGGCTCGGGATCGCTGGGCTGCGCGACGAGGCGCGTTTCGGCGAGCTCGTCGACGCGCTCGAAGGGAACGGCCTCGACTCGCTCTGGTTGTCGGAGCGCGTGGCCGGCGAAGCACTCGATCCCGTCATCGGACTTTCGTTCGCGGCGGGTCGCACCACTCGGCTCAAGCTGGGCACGAGCGTCCAGGTGCTGCCCGGCCGCAACCCCGCGCTGGTCGCCAAGGAGTGGGCCAGCCTCGATCGCTTGTCGGTTGGCCGCGCACTCCCCGCTTTCGGACTCGGCAATCCGATCGCGGCGGAGCACCAAGCATTCGGCGTGGCGCGCGAGGACCGAGCGTCGATCTTCGACGAGGCGCTTCCCCTGATTCGCCGCCTCTGGGCCGAGGATGAGGTGCATCACGACGGCAAGTGGTTCCAGTACGACGCGCTCACCGTCCATCCCAAGCCGATGCAGGGCTCCATCGACGTGTGGCTCGGCGGTCGCGCGCCGAGCGAGCTACGGCGGTGCGGTCGCCTCGGCGACGGGTGGCTCGCGAGCTTCTTCACCCCCGCGGATTGCGCCGAGGGTCGTCCCGTCATCGAGGAAGCCGCCGCGGCTGAAGATCGCGCAATTGACCCCGAGCACTTCGGTGCAATGGTCACGTACTCGCACGAAGACATCCCCGACGCGCTGCGCGAGCGGCTCGCGGCGATCCGGCCCGGCCTCGACGCCTCGGATCTCGTGCCCGTGGGTCTCGACGCGCTGCGCACGCGTCTCACCGAGTACGTCGACGTCGGGTTCTCGAAGCTCGTGCTCGTGCCACTCGCCGAGCCAAAGAGCTGGGACGAAGAGCTGGCCCGGGTCGCCGACGCAGTCCTCGATCTTCAGACCTGAGCTGACGAGTCGGGCGTCGCGGCCCGGTGTTGGGACAGCACAAGGGGCGACCGGGCGAGGCGCAGGGTTGCCATCACCATCACGATGACGGCCACGGCTGTTGCCGCGACCTCCAACGGCTCGGAGGCACCGAAGCGCTCACCGAACAACGCCACGCCGAGCGCGGCGCTGAGCACCGGGTTCGTGACCGCGATCGTCGGGAGCGAAGCTGCGAGGTGGCCTGCCTGGAACGCGCTCTGGTTGAGCACGAGTCCGGCGATCGACACCGCCACGAGGGCGTACGGCTGCCAATGCGTGAACGTGTCGAGCACGCCGTGATCGAACAGATCGACCGTCGCCTTGGTGAGCACCGCGGTGAGCGCGTACAGCGTTCCTGTCGCAAGTCCGAACATCAGCGCGCGCTCTGACGCGTCACGAGCACGTCGACCGACGGCCACCGCCGCGCCCGCGAGCAAGGCGATGCACACACTGGCCAGAGCCCATTGGGTTCCCGACGCAGTCGACGCGTCACCGCGAGGATCGCCGATCCCGATGAACACAGCGAGACCACCGACGATGAGGGCCGCAGGAACCATCTCACGTCGGGTCACACGCGCCGGGCGGCCGACGGTGGCGAGCGGGATCGCGAACAGCAGGCTGCTCACGAGCACCGGGCCAACCACGACTATCGAGCCGACCCCCAACGCGGCGGCTTCGAGCCCGTATGCCGCGATGTCGAACACGATGCCGAGCAACCACAACGGTCGCCGTACGAGGCGACCGATGAGTCGCAAGGAGAGCGACAGCTCAGGTGGCTGCTCCGCTGCGGCGCGCTGCTGGAGCACGGCTGCGATCGAGTAACAAAGGCCGCCCGCAAGGGCGAGGACGACGGCGAGCGCGGTATCAGACACCCGCGGTCACGGGCGCGCCGCGCAATCCGTGGTCGCGCAACGGACCGACCTCGAGATCGAGTGCCGCGAGACGCTCCGCGAGCAACGGCAGCGCACCGAGCGCGCTGCGCCACGACTCGGAGTCGGATTGACAGTCGGAGTCGTGGAGTAGCACCGTCCCTCCGTCGACCTTGCGTCGCATGATCTCGTCGGCCACCGAGTCGGCCGTTGCGTCGCTCCGCCAGTCGCGGCCCCAGTTCGTCCAGAGCACCGTTCGCAAGCCGGCGCAGCGTGCCCCCCGCAGTGCGCCGAAGGCGAGCGTCCCGAATGGTGGGCGGAAGAACGCTGGCGACGCGCCCGTCAGCTCGGCGAGCGTGTCGCGCGCGCGGCGGATGTCGGCCGCGGCGGCCCACGGTGTGCGTCGCATCATGTTCCGGTGCTCATCGCCATGCACTGCGATCTCGTGACCTGCCGCGGCCACTTCAGCCGCGAGTGAAGGTGACCGTCTCGCCAGCGATCCCAGCATGAAGAAGGTCGCCGTCCATCCCAACCGGTTCAGCTCGGTGAGGAAGGCGGGCGTGGAGTCGGGATCGGGACCGTCGTCGAACGTGAGCGCGACGTGGCCGTGCCGACCCCGGCCGTGCAACGACGGCACGACGTGCATCCCCACGGGATAGAGCCCGGGAAGCCCGGGACCGACGTGCACGAGTGCTCCGATGCCTGCGACGCCGGCAACTGACGCCGACGCCACCACCGCGATGCTCAGCGCAGCTCCTCGAGTGGCCGGACCTGGAGCCCCCGCGCTTCGGCCCGCGCCACGAACTCGCTGAGCGAAGCGGCGACCTCAGCCGGATCGCGGTGCCGGCCGTCGAGGAGATAGATGTTGCGGTCCTCGAGCTTGGGCTGCTTGCCCGGGCGGAACTGCTCGTTCGCACGCACGAGTCGCTGCTTGTCGTTGCCGGTTCGGCAGTAGAGCTGGTCGAACGCGTCGAACGAGCGGCCAGGGACGAACTCTTGCATCCGTTCACCCGACGTGGCCGCGATCACACGCCACGACTTGTCGCAGTCGTCCTGAGCTCGGTTCCACCGCAGGAACGAGCTGCCACCCCAGCCGCCGTTGGCGAGATCGAGGCCAGCGGCCGCGAGCTCTTGCACACGCGGACCGGCATCGCGAGCCACGCGCCCGCTGACCACGAGCGTGGCGTCGGCAGCACCGATCGCGTCGGTGACCTCCGCGCTGTAGAGCTCCTGACTGTTGACGCGCACGCCGAGGTACACGGTGTCGACGGCGTGCTTCGGCGGCTTGGCGACACCCACACCCAGCGCAGCAACGCTGTACGCGCCGATCGTGAGTGCGAAGTACAGACCAAACAGGGCGGCGAAGCCGAAGACGAACCGGCGGCGACTGGGCTTCGCACGGAGCGGCGTGAGGAGTGCGTGCGCTGGAGTGTGGGCGGCGAGCTCGAGCGCGTGGTCGGCCGGATCGGACGCGAACAGCGCGTGACCAGCGGCGACCAGCGCGTCCCGTTCTGGTCCCGGGGTGGTGGCTTCCGCGAGATCGCGGGCAAACTCGTAGCCGTCGTGCGCATACCGGTTGACACCGGCGCGCGACATGCAGCTGGCGTTGTCCTTGCCGTGACCAGCGATCGGGTGGAACGTGATGACAGGGAGCCCCGCTGCGAACGCCTCCATCGCGGTCAGCCCGCCAGCGTTCTCCACGCTCGCGTCTGCCGCGGCCATGAGCTCGGGCATCTCGTTCGTCCATCCGATGACCGTGCCGCCGAGGTTCTGCGCGCGCAACGTGGCTTCGAGTCGCTCGTCGCGTCCACACACCGTGATCGGGTGGTAACGCGCACCACAGCGCCTGATCGCCTCGACCGTGCTCGGGACGTGCCCGACACCCCACGACCCCGCGACCACGAGGACCGCGCGTTCGTCGTCGGTGATGCCAAGTCGATCGCGCATCGCCGCTCGCGCTTTGGGTTGTGCTCGGAAGCGCTCCGAGACGAGCGGGCCCGACGCGCGCGTCTTGCGACTGCCGAGTACGTCCGCCGCTTCCGCCGAGCCCGGACTGACGGTCAGGTTGAGGTCGACGCCGGGGTGCACCCAGAGCGGATGGACTCCGAAGTCGCACAGATAGCTGGCGACCGGGACTCGCAGGGAACCCTGGCTGCGCAGGAACCCGAGCATGAGCGACGCGAGCCAGTAGGTGGACACAACGGCGTCGGGCCGCGCGTCCCGTAGCGCGCGCTTGAAGGCGCGTCGACCGAACCAGCTCGTCACACGAGCGAGCGGTCGGCGGATGATGCGACCCAATCGGCGACTGAACATCCGGTACGACGCGTCGTAGGTGGACGGCAGTCGGTTCAGCTGGAAGTGGTAGGTCCAGCGAAGCCATCGCCCGATGCCGAACGGGAGCATCGCGAGGAAGTCGACGACCTTGACCTCGTGACCGCGCGCGCGAAGACGGCGCTCGAGCTCATAGGCCGCGCCGTTGTGCCCGGCGCCCATCGACGCCGAGACGATCAGGATCCCCCGACGCACGCAAAGACGATACTCCTGACCCCTTGTGGAAGGGTCAGCGGGCCCGTCGTCACACGTCTACCGCGGCCCCCACGAGCATGCCCACCACCAGCAGTGCACCCGCGACGCGCGTGTGCACGAACGCGAGCGCTGCGAACCAGAGCGGCCAGATCGGGAAGCCGTCGGGTGGCGCGTCCGGCTTGGGCACCGAGAACGCGCGCCACACCCTGGCCAGCCGCGTGAGCCCGACAAGGCACACGAGTGACAGGATGGGCATCGCGCCGATCGCGACGACGACACCGACCAGCGGGTAGAAGGCCACCATCAGGCCCTGCGTCAGCAGCCGAGCCCGCTGCTCGCCAAGGAGCACCGGGAGGGTGCGGGTGCCGTCGGGCGCATCCCACGGGATCTTGTCGATGTGCTTCCCCATCAGCACGGCCGTGCACAGCAGGGCATACGGGATGGACGCGACGAGCACTTCCCACGGCACGTCGCCGACCGCGGCGTAGTAGGTGCCACCGACCATCAGCGGTCCCCAGACGACCAGGACCGTGGGCTCGCCGAGTCCGCGCTTCTTCAGGCGCAATGGCGGCGCGGTGTAGGCGGCCGACAGCAAAAAGCCTCCGAGCGCGAAGCCGACGATCGCCCATCCCCGCTCGAGCGCGAGCACCACGAGGATCGCAAGGTCGATCACGTTCACGATCAGTGCCCGCACCGCGAGTCCGCGGCGGCTGACCATGCCCGAGAGCACGGGGTGCGGCGCGTAGAGCGCGCGTGGGTAGTCGTCGGCGTCGGTCCCGACCTCGAGGTCGAAGAGGTCGTTCATGAGGTTGTTCGCCACATGGGCGAGCACGATGCCGACACTGGCCAGTGCCCAGAGCCCGACGTCGACGTCGTCGGCGTTCCACCACGCGAGGAGCCCGGCAACGAACGCCGCGGTCACCGTCATCGGCAGCACCGATGCGCGCGACAGAACGAGCCAGCGGGTCACGACGTCGAGCTCGCCCGCGGGCGCGTTCCCGGTGGCGAGCGCGACGCGCCACCGGTGTAGGAGACCGCGCGATGCCGCCCGTGCGTCGTCGTCGGTCCCACGGAGCGTGGTCACGGTGCGAGCGTAAACCGTGGAGGGTCCAACCGAAGATGAGGCGCGGCATGCCAGGATATTCTTCGCTACGCCAGTTCGGCGCGTGAGCGAGGGGGCATTCCATGCCGGCGAAGCGCAAGGCGACGAAGCGTCGCACCACCAAGCGCAAGGCGACGACCAAGCGTCGTACCACCAAGAAGGCCGCGGCCAGGAAGCCCGCGCGGCGCAAGGCGCCTGCAAAGCGTCGCACTACCAAGCGCAAGGCTGCGCCCAAGAAGCCAGCCAAGCGCAAGGCGACCAAACGCGCCAGCACCAAGAAGGCCGCGGCGAGGAAGCCTGCGAAGCGCAAGGCGGCGAAGCGGACCACGAAGCGGAAGTCCGCGGCGCGACGCCCTGCCAAGCGCAAGGCTGCGCCGACGCGCAGCGCCATCCCGTTGACTCCGACGCCTTCGACTCCGATGGCACCGGCGGCGGGTCCGGCGAAGCCCAGCCTCTGGGATCGCCTCACCGGCAAGACCTGATCCAGCCCAGCCCGGATCGCCGAGGCGACGGTCGACCGCCAGGTCGGCCGTCGTTTCGCGTCCGGCCTCTTCGGCGTTCAGCCGCCGTAGTTCATGCGCGTGTCCTCCATGCGGAGGACGGGGGTGTCCTCGTCCTTGAGGAAGCCAGCGTCGACGACTTCACCGACGAACAGCGTGTGATTGCCCGCCTCGACCTGCTGGCGCAGCTCGCAGTCGACGAACGCGACCGCCTGCGCGAGCACTGGGGCGCCGGTCGCGCGCTCGACGTAGGAAAAGTCGTTGAGCGTCTTGGCAGCGAGGTCGACGTCGACTGGCTTCGTGAACTTGCGCACGATCACGCGGTCCTCCCGATCGATCAGTGAGACGGCGAAGCAGCCGCCAGCGGCGATGAGCTCGTGCGTGAGCGCCTCGCGCTCGACGCTCACCCCGACCCACTTCGGATCGAACGACAGCTGGGTGACCCAGTTCGCGGTCATCCCATTGAGCCGTTGTGCGCCGTCAGTCGAGCCGATCACGTAGAGGCCCGACGGCATCGCCCAGAGCACACGCCGGCGGAGCCGGTCGTACTCATCGGGGTCGGCACCTTCGGGGAACGGACCCACGAGACCGTCTTTGGTGGGCATGCATCTTCCCTTGTCGCACTCGCTTGGGCGCAGGGTACCTGCCTCTCTGGGCGACTCCGCAGGCTCGGTCTCCACCGGCGTCGCGGCGGCAAAGCCACCGCGACACCTGCGCCCGCCCTTCGGGCCGTTCGCCGCTCCGGCGAGCACCTCCGCTTCGCTCCGGTGCCGCGCTTGTGAGCGTTACCGTGATTCACATGGGATCGACACGAATGCCTACCGAAGCCGAGGCCCTGCCGGGGCGCGACCGGGAGATGCCCGTCCCGCCGCAGCACTTCGTGCTCGGCACACCCTTGAGGCCTCCGTTCCCCGACGGGTTCGAGCAGCTGATCGTGGGCATGGGGTGCTTCTGGGGCGCGGAGCGAAAGTTCTGGGAGACCGAGGGCGTGTTCACGACCGCCGTTGGCTATTCGGGTGGCTTCACCCCCAATCCCTCCTATGAAGAGGTGTGCAGCGGAAGAACCGGCCACAACGAAGTCGTGCTGGTGGTGTTCGACCCCGCGCGCACGAGCTACGAGGACATGCTGCGCGTCTTCTGGGAGAGCCACGACCCCACCCAGGGCATGCGTCAGGGCAACGACGTCGGCACGCAGTACCGCTCGGGCATCTACGTGTTCGACGACGCGCAGCGCAAGATCGCGGAGTGGTCGCGCGACATGTACCAAGAGGTGCTCGACCGCGCCGGCCTCGGCGCGATCACCACGGAGATCGTCGACGCCACACCCTTCTATTACGCCGAGGACTACCACCAGCAGTACCTCGGGAAGAACCCTGGCGGCTATTGCGGACTCGGCGGAACCGGTCTCGCGTGCCCGATTGGCGTGGCGCGCTTCGACTCATGAGCGAGCGCCCGAACTACGCCGACGCGTATCGCGGCATTCGAGAACGGGTGACTGCGCTCGTGCAGGATCGCTCCGACGAAGACCTCGACCAGCGCGCGCCGGCCACACCGGAATGGCGCGTGCGTGATGTGCTCGCGCACTACGCCGGCGTGTGTGATGACATCGCGAACGGGCGACTCGAAGGTGTCGGCACCGACGACTGGACCGACGTGCAGGTGCAGATGCGGCGCGAGTGGCCGGTCGCCAAGGTGCTTGCCGACTGGCAGGAACACGCGGAAGCGATCGCCCCGCAGATGCAAGCGTTCCCGGAGATCGCCGTCGGTCAGATGCTCTTCGACGCGTGGACGCACGAGCACGACATCCGAGGCGCGCTCGGAGAGCCCGGTAGTCGCGACTCCGACGCCACCGACGTCTCGTTCAACTGGATCACCGACCGGCTGAGCGAGCGGATCAGCGCCGACGGCAAGGGCACAGTCGTGCTCGAGACCGAAGCAGGTGAGAAGCAGATCGGAGCAGGCGAGCCGACGACTCGGCTGCGCGCCGATCGCTTCGAGGTGTTGCGTGCGGCGACCGGCCGGCGCAGCGTTGCGCAGCTGCGCGCCATGGACTGGGACGGACCGTTCGAGCCCGAGCAGCTCGTCGTCTCGACCGCGATCTTCACTCCCCCCGCGAACGACCTCCTCGAGTAGCGCCGCGTGGCGCTCCCCCGGTCACTGGCTCCACTCCGGCACCGGCCATACGCGGCTCTGTGGACCGGTGCGTTCTGCTCGAACATCGGCACCTGGATGGAGACCGTCGCGGTCGGCATCCTCGTCACCGAGGTCACCGGTCTCGCGGTGTGGGCGACGCTCGTGGCGGCCGCGGGGTTCGTTCCGAACGCGTTCCTCGGACCAATCGGTGGCGCGCTCGCCGATCGCATCCCGCGCCGCCGCATGCTCCTCGGGGCCACACTGGTGCAGACCGTGCTGGCTGGCGTGCTCACCACACTGGCCGCTCTCGATGCGGCTGAACCCTGGGCCGTCACGCTGATCGTGCTGGCGTCTGGCTGCGCGGGCGCACTCGGCTTCCCGTCGTACCAATCGATGATGCCGGACCTCGTGCCCCGCGAAGAGCTCACGGCGGCAGCCGCGCTCGGCGCGGCGCAGTGGAACCTCGGCCGCGTGGTCGGACCCGCGCTCGCGGGGCTGGTGATCGCCGCCGGGGGCTACGAGTGGGCCTTCGCGATCAACACGGTCAGCTTCATCGCAGTGATCATCGCCATTGCACCGCTCAGGCTCCCCGTACCGAAGCCGAAGGAAGGCGAATCCATCCCCACCGCGATCAAAGCCGGAATCGGGTACGCGATGCGCGAGTCCGGCATCCGCGCGGTGATGGCCTATCTCGCGCTCAACTCGCTCCTGGCCGCGCCGTTCATCGGCCTCGTCCCCGCGGTTGCGAAGAAGATCTTCCACGAGGGCAGGACGGGCACGTCAGTACTCGTGACTGCCCAAGGGATCGGTGCCGTGCTCATGGCCTTGCTTCTCGGCGGGCTGGCGGCTCGCTTCGGCAATCGTCGGGTAGTGCTCGGCGCGCTCACGCTGCTGCCGGCCGCGCTGGTGCTCTACGCGATCGCACCGACGCTCGAGCTCGCGGCCGTCGCGATCTTCGCGGTCGGCTTCCTCTACTTGGGTTGCCTGTCGTCGTTCACCACCATCGCCCAGCTCCGCGCGCCGCCGGAGATGCGGGGACGGATCATGAGCGGGCTGATGGTGCTCCTCGGCACGCTCTACCCGCTCGGGCTCCTCACCCAGGGGGCGTTGGCCGACGAGATCGGCGAGCGCGCCACGACGGCTGGCGCGGCGGTGATCCTGGCGGCCGCGCTCTTCCTCGTGCGCACCACGCGCCCGGGGTTCGACCGCGATCTCGGCGACATCGCGCCACGTGCCGACACTGCACCCATCGCCGCCACGGAGTAGCCCAACACGCTCGACGGGGAAGTCCATCTACTCTGCCGCCATGAGCGACGACATCCTTGTGCGGGAACGACGGGGCCGAACCGAGATCCTGCGCCTCAATCGGCCGGAAGCGCGGAACGCGATGAGCCCCGAGCTCTCACTCGCCATTGAGCACGCGCTCGATGACATCGAGCAACAACGAGACGTGTGGACCGTCGTCATCACCGGCACCGGTCCCATCTTCTGCGCCGGCGCCGACCTCAAGGTCGTCGCACAAGGACGGGGCCTCGAGATCACCACCAAGAAGGGTGGCTTCGGCGGCTTCGCGCAACGCGACTTCCCGAAGCCGATCATCGCCGCCGTCAACGGCCCAGCCCTCGCCGGTGGGTTCGAGCTCGTGCTGGCGTGCGACCTCGTCGTCGCGGCTGACACCGCAACTTTCGGGTTGCCCGAAGCCAAGCGCGGCCTGCTCGCTGCGGCCGGAGGACCGATCCGGCTCGCGAAGCGCGTCGCCCTCGCCACCGCGCTCGAGCTCGTGATGCTGGGCGAGCAGATGCCGGTTGCCCGCGCCTACGAGCTCGGTCTCGTGAATCGAGTGGTGCCTGAAGCCAACGTGCTCGACGAAGCCCTCGCGCTCGCCGACGCCATCAACGAGAGCTCACCAACTGCGGTGCGCATCGGCCGTCGCCTCGTGAAGGACGCGGCCAACCTCACCGAGGCCGAGGGATGGGAGCGCACCAACGAGCTGAGCCGCGAGCTCTTCTCCAGCGGCGACGCGATCGAAGGCGCCACCGCCTTCGTCGAGAAGCGTGCCCCGAAGTGGGGAGATCCGCCCGCCTAGGACTGCGGCGACCGGAGCGAAGCGGAGGGAGGTCGCCGGGAGCGGCGAGCGGCCCGAAGGGCGGCGCCGGGTACCCCGGCGCCCGAGCGAGTGCGACCAAGACTATGGGAGTGATCACTCCTACAATCCGGGGGATGCCGGACGGGTTGCGGGTCGAGGAGCTTTCTGCTCAGAGCGGGCTCTCGGTGGACACGATTCGCTTCTACCAGAAGCGCCGATTGCTGCCGCCGCCGGTGCGGGACGGGCGTGTGGCCTTGTATGGCCCGGATCATGTGGAGCGATTGGCGCGCATCCGCGAGCTCCAGGGGAGGGGCTTCAACCTCGCGGTGATCCGGCGCCTGCTCGAAGGCGAGCTCGATCCTGCGGACGAGCCACTCGTCGCGGCGGTCGCAGGCGCGCAGCGCGGTGAGCCACTCGGTGAGGACGATGGCGAGCTGTTGACGCTGGCCGAGCTGTCCGAGCGCGCCGGTGTCCCGGAGTCGATCCTGGAAGCGGTGGCGAAGGAGGGACTGCTGACCGCACAGGCGCGCGACGGAGTCGACGTGTTCGCGTCGTCTGACGTCGAGCTGGTGACCGCAGGCTTGCGCTTGCTCGAAGCGGGGTTCCCGTTGCCAGAGCTCCTGGCGCTCGCCAGCCGCCATCACGAGATGACGCGAGCAATCGCAGAAGACGCGGTTCGCATGTTCGATGACCACGTGCGCGAGCCGTTGCGCACCGCCGACCTGCCGGACGACGAGAAGGCGCGACGCCTCGTCGACGCGTTCCGCACGCTCTTGCCGACAGCAACGAGCCTCATCGCGCAGCACTTCCGGTCTGTGCTGCTCGAGGTGGCAACGGAGCACCTCGAATCGGTCGGCGGGCCCGAGGAGCTCGCAGCCGCCCGCGCCGAACCCGAATGGGGCACGGCGCAATGACCTCGCGCACACAGGTGCTCGGACGCGACGGCGCGCTCCCCGAAGGTGCGGACAAGCGGCGTGCCGTCGAGGAGATGTTCGACCGCGTCGCGCCGGGCTACGACCGGATGAATCGGATCATCTCGCTCGGCCAGGACCGCCGTTGGCGGCGGCGGGCTGTAAGCGCACTGGCGCTTGCGCCGGGCGCGCGCGTCCTCGATGTCGCGTGCGGCACCGGCGATCTCTGCGACGATCTCGCGGCGGCGGGCCACACAGCGATCGGCCTCGACTTCTCGGCCGGCATGCTCCGCCAGGCCCACACCGCAGCACCGCTCGTTCGCGGCGACGCGTTGCACCTCCCCACGCCCGGTGGCGCGTTCGACGGCGTCATCACTGGCTTCGCGCTGCGCAACTTCGTCGATCTCGGCGCGGTGCTCGACGCGTGCGCGCGGGCGCTCAGACCGGGTGGCCGATTCGTCGCCCTCGACGCAGCGGTGCCAGCCAATCCGGTGCTGCGGGCGGGGAACACGCTCTGGTTCCGCGGTGCCGTGCCGCTGCTCGGTCGAGTGCTGTCACGTGACGTGGAGGCCTACCGATACCTCCCCAAGTCGACGGCATACCTGCCCGGACCGAGCGAGCTCGTCGCCGCGTTGGAAGCCGCGGGGTTCACGGCCGTCGACCGCACCACGTTCATGGGTGGTTCGGTGCAGCTCCTGTCGGGCACGCGCTCATGACGGCAACGGTCGCGCTCTCCGATCTGCGGGCGGTCACCCGGGAGGTCGATCCACCAGCAGACGTGCTCGCGGCGTTCGGCGAGGACGGCACCGCGTGGCTCCACGACGGCGCCGAGTTCGTCACTGCTGGTGTCGCCGCGCGGGTCGCAGCCCAAGACGCAGTGGTCGCACTCGCCGCCATCGAGCACGACGCTGATCCCGCGCTCCCGGGTGCCGGACCGCGGGCGATCGGCGCGCTGCACTTCGATCCCAACGAACCGGCCGAGCTCGTCGTCCCGAGCCGGATCGTGGGACGGACCAGTGACGGTCGCGGGTGGGTGACCGAGGTCGGGACACCGGCGCGCTCGAACCCATCGACTGCTGACGAACCGACTCGCTTCAGCGTCGCCGCGCTCTGCTCACGAGAGGAGTGGAGCGCCGCCATTGCCGAGGTGCTTGCCGCGATTGACGGTGGTGAAGTCGACAAGGTCGTGCTGGCGCGAGCGGTCGAGGTGGAAGGCGACCGACCGTTCGATCCACAGCTGTTGCTGGCACGCCTGCGCCTTCAGCAACCGGGCTGCTTCGTGTACGGCGCGGACGGGATGTTCGGCGCGACCCCCGAACTCCTGGTCGCCCGCTTCGGACGACACGTCGTCTCGAGACCGATGGCGGGAACCGCACCGGCAGGCAGCGGCGCACTGGATGCGCTGCGCGGCTCCGCGAAGGACGCGTGGGAGCACCGGATCGTCGTCGATGCGATCGTCTCGACGCTGCACCGGTCGTGCACCGAGGTCGACGCCGCGGCCGCGCCGGAGGTCGATGAGTTCGCCGACGTCGCGCACCTAGCGACGCCGATCCACGGCACGCTCGCCGACCCCGCCCCGGACGCGCTCGCTATGGCACGCGCGCTGCACCCGACCCCTGCAGTCGGGGGTGCACCAACCGACGGTGCGTTGGAGCTGATCGCTCGCCTCGAAGGTGCCGAGCGCGGTCGGTACGCAGGTCCCGTCGGATGGGTCGACGCACGCGGCGACGGTGAGTGGGCAGTCGCACTTCGCGGTGCGTCGATCGACGGTGCGCGGGCACGACTCCACGCCGGTGCTGGCATCGTCGCCGGCTCCGACCCCGAGCAAGAGTGGCGAGAGACCGAAGCAAAGCTCGACCCCATGCTCCGCGCCCTCGTTCGGCCCTGATTCCTCTCGGGGGTCAGGCGATCGCGTTGGCGACGGCGGTCCAGGCTTCGCGGTGGGCGGTGACGTTGTCGGCGCGGTTGGTGCGGACGAGCACGACGCGCACGCCGCCCGCTTCGATCGAGTCGTGCATCGCGGGGATCAGATCGCCTGACTTCTCCACTTCGCTGCACGGCACACCGTGTACGGCCGCGACCGCGGCAAGGTCCATGCCGTGGGGCGTGCCGAAGAGCGTCTCGAAGTGCTGAGGCTCGTCGGCCTGCGGGAGGAACGAGAAGATCCCGCCCCCGTCGTTGTCCACCACCACGAGCGTCACATCGATGCCGCGCTCGTTCGCACCGAGCAGACCGTTCGCGTCGTGCAGGAAGCAGAGGTCGCCGAGCAGTGCCACGACGGGGCCGTCCGCCACCGCACCAACTCCGAGCGCGGTTGAGGTGAACCCATCGATGCCGTTCACGCCTCGATTGGCCACAAAGCGAATGCCGTCACGCGGCGCGGAAAACGACTCGACATCACGGACGGGCATGCTCGATGCGACAACCAGGTGCGATCCGTCAGGCAGGCCCGCGACGACATCGCGCGCGATGCAACCTTCGAACGGATCCTCTAGGTCGTCGAGCATCATGTCGAGCGCAGACCGCGCGAGACGCTCTGCCTCACGCCATCGCTCGACCCACACCGTCTCGCGCGGGGCACCAAGTGCGTCGACCACTGCCGCGAGCAAGAGCTCGGCATCGCACGCGAGCAGCTCCGACGACGCTCGGTGTGGATCGAGCCACGCTTGATCGGGATCGACGATCCACTGCGGCACAGCTGCAAGCCACCCATTGGCGACCTTGCCCGTCGTTGGCGCGCCCACGCGCACTGCGAGGTCCGGACGATGGGTGTCAGCGAACTCCGGTGTGCGCAGCAACGCGTCGTAGGTCGACAGCGCAAGAGCTCCAGTGCGCAGTCCTGACAGCGGATCCGCGACAACCGGCCAGCCCGCGGCGATCGCGAAGCGCGCCGCCGTGACGGACGTCACCTGCGCGCCCCAACCGGCCACCAGCACGCCGCGCTCCGTCCCGCTCACCGCGTTGACGACACGCGTGACGGTCTCCGCCGTCGGTGCGCGCGACGGCACGGACACCTTCACCCAGGGTGCGCCATCGGCGCGTCCGGGTGCCGGCACCAGTGGCGCGCCGGTCGGGACCAACGGCTCGCGGAAGGCAAGGTTGAGGTGCACCGGCCCCGAGGGTGGACCGATCGCCGTCGCAGCCGCTCGGGCCGAGATCGACCGCCAGTGCGCAGCAACGTCGGGTCGATCGTCGGGTGGCCCCGGGTCGGCTTCCCACCGCACCGCCTTGCCGAACAGACCGCGTTGATCGATCGTCTGCCCCGCACCGGTGTCACGGAGCTCAGGCGGCCGGTCGGCCGTGCACACGACCAACGGCACGCGACCGTGGTGCGCCTCGAGCACCGCGGGGTGCAAGTTCGCTGCGGCCGTCCCCGACGTCGTGAGCACCAGCGCCGGTCGCTTGGTGACGCGCGCCGTCCCCAGCGCGAAGAACGACGCCGATCGCTCGTCGATGTGCACGTGGACCCGGATCCGATCGTCGTGTGCGAGCGCGAGCGCGACCGGCGTCGACCGGGACCCGGGCGCGATGCACGCCTCGGTCACCCCGCCCCGCACCAGCTCATCCACCAACGCGCGGGCCAGCGAAGTGTTTGCGTCGTAGGCCGGCGGGTTCATCATGGGAGGATTCCCTGATGCGGTTGCGCCTGGTGCACGGCTTCACCCAGACGATCCGGTCGTGGGAGCCGATGGAGGCGCGCCTGCCCCGCGACTGGGACGTGCAGGCGATCGAGCTGCCCGATGGGCTCGACTTCGCCGCGACCGCGCAGACGCTCGGGATGCGGGGAGGAGCAGGTACCTGGGTCGGCTATTCGATGGGTGGACGACTCTGCTTGCGGCTCGCGCTCGACCGCCCCGATGTCGTCGAGCGCCTCGTGCTGCTCAGTGCATCGCCCGGGATCGAAGGTGCGAACGAGCGCCAGGCGCGCCGGGCACTCGACGAGCGACGTGTCCAGGATCTGGAGCGTGACGGGGTCGAGAAGTTCATCGACCATTGGCTCGCGCAGCGGTTGTTCGAGACGTTGCCGAAGGAAGCCGCGATGGCCGACGACCGGCGCCGCAACACGGTGCACGCGCTGGCCCACCAGCTGCGTTCGCTCGGGTCGGCCGCGCACGAGTCGATGTGGGGCGCGCTCAGCCGCCTCGAGATGCCCGTACTTCTGGTCGCCGGACAATGGGACCGCACTTACAGCGAGATGGCCGAACGAGCCGGCGCGGCGATCGGCGCGAACGCGACGGTGGCGACCATCGAGAAGGCCGGACACGCGTTGCACCTCGAACGTCCTTCGGAGGTTGCTCAAGTCGTGACCTCCTGGCTCGAGAGCGAGTAACGCTCCAAGAAACCGCGGTCGGGCACGACGGCGCGAACGCGCAGGACTCCGCGTTCGGGGATCAACGGCTCGCGCGTCACATCGTGGGTGAGCAACGCGGCTGTACCGAGGCCACACGCGTACGGAAGCTCGGGCAATGCCGCGGCAAGTGCGAGACCCGCCGCGATGCCGACCGACGTCTCCATCATCGAGGTGGGAATCGCAGGGACACCGGCCGCATCAGCGACGGCGAGCGCGGCTCGAACGCCACCAAGAGGCTGCACCTTCAGCACGACAGCGTCGGCCGCATCGAGGGATCGCAACCGCTGAGCATCGGCGATGGTCCGCACGCACTCGTCCGCGGCGAGCGGAACGGACACGTCACGTCGCAAGCGCGCGAGGTCATCGAGCGAAGCCACCGGTTGCTCGACCAGGTCGACATCCAGCGCCGCGAGCCGCGCGATGACTGCGGAGGCGGTTTCGAGATCCCATGCGCCGTTGGCGTCGACCCGCAGCGACACCTTCGGTCCGACCGTGTCACGCACGCGAGCAACGAGGTCGACGTCGGCCAATGCGCGCAACTTCACCTTCACGGTGTCGAACCCGTCGAGATCAGCCGCGTCGAACGAAGCATCTGTCACGAGAGCGTTGACGGCCACGGTGTCGCGCAACGCAGCCGGCCAGCCCACGCTTGCGGCCTCCTCGGCCGCCTGCCTCGCCATCGCGGGATCACACGGGTAGTCGTCGAGCAGCGAGCACTCCCCCCAACCCGCGCCACCTTCCAGCAGCGTGACCGCACGGTCGCCGACCAGGAGGCGGTGCTCGGTCAGGACAGCCACAGCCCGACTCCGAGCAGGAGTGCGGTGGCGAGCTGGAGGCGCGCCGTCGTCACCAGTGCTCGCACGAGAACAAGAGGCGTGGTCGCAGTGATCACTAGCCGTGCCGGTTCGATCGCCAACGGCAGCGCCAGCAACGCCGCGAACGCACCGTGGTGGTCAACGGCGACGGGGAACACCGCCCCAAAGGCGACCGCGACGCACCCCAGGTACAGCGACCGGGTGTGATCGACACCGAGGCGAGCGGCGAGCGTGCGCTTGCCGGCCGCGCGATCGGTCTCGACGTCGCGCAAGTTGTTCGCCACGAGGATGGCGCAGGCAAGCAGACCCACGGTGAGCGACGCCCACCATGCCGGTTCGGGGATGCGCTCCAGCTGCACGAAGGTCGAGCCCGCGGTGGCGACGAACCCGAAGAAGACGAGCACCATGAGCTCGCCGAGCCCGTGGTAGCCGTAGGGCTTAGGGCCGCCGGTGTAGAAGACAGCGGCGGCGATAGCGAGTGAGCCAACGAGCAAGAGCCATGGCGTCACGATCATGGCGAGCGCGAGCCCAGCGAGTGCCGAGATCGCGATCGCAAGTGCGGACGCGCGTCGCACCGCTTCCGGAGTTGCGAGCCCCGACGCCGTGAGCCGCAACGGTCCCCGTCGGTCACGGTCGGTGCCGCGCACGCCGTCGGAGTAGTCGTTGGCGTAGTTCACGCCGACCTGGAGCCCGAGCGCGACCACCAGCGCGAGCACCGCGCGCTCCCACCCCACGTGGGCGACCTCGGCGTACGCGACCGCGGTGCCGACGACCACCGGCGACACGGCAGCACCGAGCGTGCGCGGGCGCGCGCCCTGAAGCCACTCTGTTGGACGCGTCACCCCTTGCTTCGCTCCCGCTCCGCTGCTTCCGTTCGCGGGCGCTCGCTCCACTCGCTCCGCACGCTGCGCGTCAAGGTCGCTTCGGGAACCGATCGAACTCGGGGCGGCGCTTCTCGAGGTACGCCTGCTTGCCCTCTTGCGCCTCTTCACTCATGTAATAGAGGAGCGTGGCGTCGCCCGCGAACTGCTGGAGACCGGCAAGCCCATCGTCGGTGGCGTTCATTGACGCCTTGAGCATGCGCAGCGCGAGCGGGCTATGCGCCAGCATGCGCGTGCACCACGCGACCGTCTCCACCTCGAGGTCCTCGAGTGGCACGACGCGGTTGACGAGACCCATGCGCTCGGCTTCCTCCGCGTCGTACTCGTCGCACAGGTACCAGATCTCGCGCGCCTTCTTCTGGCCCACCATGCGCGCGAGCAGTCCCGAGCCGTACCCACCGTCGAACGAGCCCACCTTCGGTCCGGTCTGACCGAAGCGCGCGTTGTCGGCGGCAACCGTGAGGTCACAGACGACGTGCAAAACATGACCGCCGCCGATCGCGAAGCCTGCGACCATCGCGACAACGGGCTTCGGGAGTCGACGGATCTGCACCTGGAGGTCGAGCACGTTGAGGCGCCCGACTCCGTCGTCGCCCACGTACCCGTCATCGCCGCGGATGCGTTGATCGCCGCCCGAGCAGAACGCTTCGGGGCCTTCACCCGTGAGGATGATCACCCCCACCTCGGGGTCGTTGCGGGCGCGTTCGAACCCGGCCTGGAGCTCGAAGAGCGTGCGAGGCCGGAACGCGTTGCGCACCTCCGGCCGGCAGATCGTGATCTTGGCGATCGCGCCGCCTTCTAGCGACGCGGTCTCGTAGCGGATGTCGGAGAAGTCGACGTCCCCCGGCTTCCATTCGGCTCCGGGCCGGATGGCGCGTACGTTGCCGGCAGCGTCGAGGGCGACGGACGGACGCTTTGCCATGGGGCTGCTCCTCGCTCTTCGGAGTGACGATCGTGGGAGTGATCACTCCTACGGTACGCTCGGCCACGATGGCGGCCAAGTCGGGGGCGCTGCCCCTTCCGATGCTGGCGGTGGCCGCCGCCGACCTGCCCCCAGAAGATGGTGGGTGGGCCTACGAGATGAAGTGGGACGGCTAGCGCGCCATCGCCAAGCTGGCCGGCGGCGAGCTCCGCCTGGCATCCCGCCGCGGCAACGACTTCACCGCCCGCTTCCCCGAGCTGGCCGGGCTGCCAGCAGCGGTGGGCGTCGACGCCATCCTCGACGGCGAGCTCGTCGTGCTCGATGCGAACGGTCGCGCAAGCTTCCAGGCGATCCAGCAGCACGAAGGCCCAGCGGTGTTCGTCTGCTTCGACGTGCTCGAGCTCGACGGCCCGTGATGTGACCGCGCTCCCGTGGCACGAGCGACGCAAGCTCGTCGAGCGGCTCGCACTCTCCGGTGATCGGTGGCAGACGTCGCCCGCGACGATCGGAGATGGTGCAGCCACGCACGCAGCCGCCGACGAGCTCGGCTTCGAGGGCGTCGTGTGCAAGCGCGTCGACTCGCCATACCTGCCGGGGAAGCGCTCGCCGAACTGGCGGAAGGTCAAGCTCTCGAAGGTTCAGGAGCTTGTGATCGGCGGATGGCTGCCGGGATCGGGACGGCTGTCGACGACCCTCGGCTCCGTGCTCGTCGGGTACTACGACGAGCCCGGCGGCAGGCTCGAGTACGCGGGCCGAGTGGGATCAGGATTCAAAGATGACCAACGCGACGTGATGCAGCAGCAGTTGCGTCGGCGCGCCACGAGCCCGTTCGATCCCGCGCCCAAGCTCACAGACGCCGTGTGGGTCGAGCCCGACTGCGTCGCACAGGTGAGGTTCACCGAGTGGACCGACGACGGCATCCTCCGTCAACCCGTCTTCCTAGGCCTCCGCGACGACAAAGACCCCAAAGACGTCACCCGCGAGTGACACGGAGCGGCGAGTGAGCGAAGCGAGCGAGCTCGCCGGAGCAGCCGAGCGTCCCGAAGGGCGGCGCCCGGTATCCGGGCGCCGAGCGAGCGCGACCAGGATCTACGCGTCGCGGAGAGACTCCTTCCAGGTGCGGAACCTTGTGTGCTGCTGGCCGTCGGGACCCGTGCCCGCGCCGGTGCCGTCAGGGAAGATCCGGAACACGTACTGCACCGAGAGATCCCCGGCATCCACTGCCATGTAACGCGCGTCCGCACCTCGGGCCGGCCCGGCCCGCCACAGCAGGAAGCGCTCGATCCGACGCTTGTAGGCCACCAGGTCGATGCCGAGGTCCGCGCCCAGCGCGTGCAACGTGGCCGGCGCCTCGATCCATCGCTCGGCCGGGATCAGGAAGTCGCGCTGCGGCGTGGCTGGCAGCTCATCGGAGTGCCAATCGCGCTCGGTCGGCGGTCGCTCCTCCGCGGGCTGCGCCATGCGTGCGCCTCCATTGGTCGCCCTCGCAAGCTGCGGGCTCTCGTCCCGAAGCGATCGGCAAAGCCGTCGCTGCGTGCCATGCTCCCACCCCCATGGCGTCACTTGAAGACCTCACCACGCCCGCGCTCGTCGTCGATGGCGACACGCTCGAGCACAACCTCACCACAATGGCCACCGCGCTGCCGGGCGCCCGGTGTCGTCCCCACATCAAGGCGCACAAGACGACGGCACTCGCGCACCGCCAGCGCGCGATCGGGCACGTCGGCTTCACGTGCGCGACCGCACGCGAGATCATCGGCCTGGCGCGCGCCGGACTCGGCGACGACCTCCTCCTCGCCAACGAGGTGCTCGATTCCGAGCAGCTCGCGGCGCTCGCAGGTGTGGATGGCAGGGTCACGATCGCGGTCGACTCCGAGGTGACCGCCGATGCTGCGGCCGATGCGGGCATCCGCGAGTGCCTGGTCGACGTGAACGTGGGAATGCCTCGTTGCGGTTGCCTCCCCGAAGATGCGGGCCGGATCGCCGACCACGCGCGCGCTCGTGGTCTCGATGTGCGCGGCGTCATGGGGTACGAGGGTCACCTCGTCGACATGGTGGACCGCGCCGCGCGCGAAGAGCAGACCGCGGAATGCATGGCGCACCTCGCTCGCGCGCACCTCGCGGTCGGTGGCGACGTCATCTCCGTAGGAGGTACCGGCACCTACGACTGCAACCACTTCGGGACCGAGATCCAAGCCGGTTCGTACGCGTTGATGGACACGCACTACGCACGGCTTCCCGATCTCCCGTTTCGACGCGCGTTGTTCGTGCTTGCCACCGTGATCTCGGTCAACCAGCGCGAAGGCTTCGCGGTCGCGAACTGCGGGCTGAAGTCACTCGGCATGGACCACGGCACGCCAGAGATCGATGGGGCGACGGTCTGGTACTGCTCCGACGAGCACACCGTGTTCTCCGTCGGTGGTGAGCTTCCCAACGTGGGCGATCGGTTGCGGGTGTGGCCCGCGCACATCGACCCCACGATCGCGTACCACGAGCACATGCACGTGCTCGTCGGCGAAGACGTCGCCGAGACGTGGACCGTCGACCTGCGCGGCTGGTGACACCGGGAGCTGCGCGTCGCCTGGGGAGTACCCTGCCGACCCATGGGCACTGAGCTCTCAACCCTCGACGCCACGGCCCAGGCCGCGCTCGTGCGCGATGGCGACGTCACACCACTCGAGCTCGTCGAGACCGCGATCAACCGCATCGAGAAGGTGAACGACGAGCTCAATGCGGTCATCCATCCGTTGTTCGACAAGGCCCGCGCGACCGCACCGGGCGCCGTCGACGGCCCGTTCCAGGGCGTGCCCATGGTCATCAAGGACCTCGATGGCACATCGACGGGTGATCCGTATCACGGGGGGAACCAGCTGCTGAAGCGGGTCGGACACGTCGCCGACCGCGACTCGCATCTCTTCTCAAAGCTGCGCGCCGCGGGCTTCGTGTTCGTGGGCAAGACGAACACGCCCGAGCTTGGGCTCATGCCCACCACCGAGTCGGTCGCGTACGGCCCGGCGCGCAACCCGTGGAACACCGATCACAGCACCGGCGGTTCGAGCGGCGGCAGTGCGGCCGCGGTCGCGTCGGGCATGGTGCCCGTCGGGCACGCCGGCGACGGCGGAGGTTCGATCCGCATCCCATCGAGCGCGTGCGGGCTCGTCGGCCTGAAGCCAACCAGAGGTCGCGTGTCTCTCGGCCCAGACATCGGTGAGGCCTGGGCGGGGCTCGTGCAGCGCCACGTCGTCACCCGCTCGGTGCGCGACAGCGCCGCCGTGCTCGACGCGCTGCAGGGCCCGATGCCGGGCGATCCGTACTTCGCGCCTCCCCCGGCGCGTCCGTTCCTCGCCGAGGTCGGCGCGGATCCAGGACGGCTCCGGATCGGCATCCGCACGGCCGCGCCCATGGGACTCACCGAGACGACCGCGGCGTGCGCGGCCGCCGCGGAAGATGCCGCACGCACGCTGGAGTCGCTCGGGCACACCGTCGAAGAGGCGTCGCCAGCCGCGCTCGACGAAGTCGAGCTGTTCGCACTGTTCTTCTCGCTCCTCACGACCCACGTCGTCGCGGACTTGCGCGAGCTCGAGGCGTTGACGGGCACGACGGTCGGGCCCGATGACGTCGAGCCGCTGACGTGGCTGTACTACGAGCAGGGACAAGCCGTCACCGGGATCCAGTACCTCGACGCAGTCAATGGCGCGCACAACTGGTCACGTCGGATGGCGTCGTGGTGGGAACCGGTCGACGGCAGTACTGGGTTCGACCTCTTGCTCACACCGACGATGGCGGAACCACCACCGGTCATCGGCGACTGCGTGAGCACCAAGGACGACATCGAGCGAGGCATGGTGCGCGCCACCGCGTTCGCGGCCTACTGCGCGCCGTTCAACGTCACTGGTCAACCGGCGATGTCGGTGCCGCTGGCTTGGACCGAGACGGGGCTTCCCATCGGCGTACAGCTCGTGGCGCCGTACGCGCGCGAGGACGTGCTGCTGCGCGTGGCCACCCAGCTCGAGACGGCGCAGCCTTGGGTCGACCGCCGTCCGCCCGTGCACGCTTGACTCGACACCACCCATGATCAGGGTCGCCGGCGGCCAGGGGTTCTACGGCGACACTCCCAAGGCACTCGATGCGCTCCTCGCCGAGGAGGAAGGCGTTGACTACCTGTGCCTCGAGGCGCTCGCGGAGCTGACCCTCGCGATCCTCCAGAAGGACCGCCAGAAAGATGAAGCCCGCGGGTACACCCGCGACCTGCCGGCGTACATGGCCGCCGCGCTTCCTGCGGTCGCGGCCGGTCGCACGAAGATCATCACCAACGCGGGAGGCATCAACCCGACCGCGGCGGCGCGCGCGGCGATCGGCACCGCGCGCGACCTCGGGTTGCACGGCCTGAAGGTCGCAACGGTCACCGGTGACGACCTGATGCCACGGCTCGACGCGATCGCTGCAACGACCCCGCTCGCACATCTCGACACCGATGCTCCCTACACCGACTTCCCAGCACCGACCCTGTTCGCGTCGGCCTATCTCGGCGCGCGTCCGATCGTCGACGCGCTCGCGCAGGACGCCGACGTCGTGATCACCGGACGGGTGGCTGACGCGGCGCTCTTCCTCGCTCCGTTGGTCCATGAACACGGGTGGGCATGGGATGACTGGGATCGCATCGCGGCCGGCACGTTGGTGGGTCACCTGCTGGAGTGCTCGGGCCAGAGCGCTGGCGGCAACCTGAGCCGGCAGTGGTGGGACGTCCCGCGTCCTTGGGATCTGCCGTATCCGATCGCCGAGGTCGACGCCGACAGCACCGCCGTCATCACCAAGCCCAAGGCCTCGGGCGGACGAGTGAGCTTCGACACGGTGCGGCATCAACTGCTCTACGAGGTGCACGACCCGACCGCGTACCTCTCGCCCGATGTCGTCGCAGACTTCACGAGCACACACTTCGAGGACCTCGGTGACGATCGCGTGCGAGTGACCGACGTGCGCGGGAGGCCTGCGACCGATACCTATAAGGCGCTGCTCGCGCACTCCGTCGGATGGGCCGGCGAAGCACGGATCGCGTTCTCCTGGCCCGAAGCGCACGAGAAGGCGACTGCCGCCGCCGCGATCTTCGCGAAGCGAGTGGAGCAGGCTGGGCTCGACGTGGACGAGTGGTGCGTCGAGATGTGGGGTGTCGATGCCCTGGGTGGCCCGACGGTTCCGAACGCCACTTCAGAGCACGACGCCGAGCCGCCCGACTGCGTGGCGCGGATCGCGTGGCGCTGCGCGGATCCGCTGACGGCCGGACTGGTCGGACGCGAGCTGGTGCCGCTGACGTTGTCCGCGCCTCCCGCAGGAATGACTGGCATGGGGCGTGGTGCCGGCCGTCCGACTGAGCTGCTTGGGCTCTGGCCCACGCTGGTGGAGAAGACGCACGTGGATCCGCACGTTGCCGTCACGATCGAGGAGACCTGAGGTGACTCGCCTTCGACTCCACGAGCTCTGCGGGTATCGCGCGGGCGACAAGGGCGACATCGCCAACATCGCGGTGTTCGCTGACGACGATGCGGTCTACGAGGTGATCGTGCGCGAAGTCACCGCCGAGCGGGTGAAGGCACACTTCGGCGCCATGGTGACGGGAGGCGTGCTGCGCTACGAGGTACCCAACGTGCTGGCGCTCAACTTCGTGCTGCACGGCGCTCTTGGCGGCGGCGGACCGCGCAGTCTGCGCGCCGACAGCCTCGGCAAGACCCTTGGTGGCGCGTTGGTGCGCCTCGAGATCGAGGTGCCCGATTCGCTCGCCGATCGCCGCGCTCCGAAGCCCGACGTGGGATGGGCCAGGACGATCGTCGACGGGTTGACGGACTAGGTGTACTCGGCCATCAGGTTGGCGTCAGACGCTGGCGCGCTCGCGCTGAGCGCGATCCGTCCGCCGCGTCGCTCCAGGTGCGCTTCCATGTCGGGAGGCGACAGCGCCGTCCCGAAGCGGTGACCTTGAGCGAAGAGACAGCCGGCGGCGTGGAGGCGCTTTAGTTGACTCGCCGTCTCGACTCCTTCTGCGACCGTGACAAGATCGAGACGGCGACCGAGCTCGAGGATCGAGTCGACCTGTCTCTAGGACTCCTGTCTCTAGGACTCCTGCCTCTAGGACTCCTGCCTCTAGGACTCCTGCCTCGAGGACTCCTGCCTCTAGGAGAAGGGCGTCACCGCATCCTCGGGGACCCCGTCGACGTACGTGACCGTCTTGGTGCGGATGGCTGTCACGGTGGTGCCGGGCACGATCACGCCCACCAGGTTGAGCGGATCGGTGGCGTTGACCACCACCCGCTCGCCGTTGCGGGGGCTGCGGCGAACCTGCCCGAGCTGCTCGATCGCGGCGGGCAGGGCGTACTGCTCCCCCGTCATCCCGGCCACGAAGCGGCCGCCCCTCACGAGCCCACGATCCTCGAGCCGGCGCAGCGCCCGTTGCACGTCGCGCCACGGGAACCTGCCCCCGCCGCAGATGCTGGAGTCGCGAACCGCGAGATCACGGAAGACGACTCCCCAGCGGTGCAGCAACAGCTCGGCGACGGCCTCGGCGAGCTCCTCGCGATCGATCTCTTCCGCCATGGGATGAGCGAGGGCCGCGACGAGCGACCACCGCCCGGCGCCGACCACCCGCACCGGCTCACGGCGCAGGCGCGACAGCCGCGCGACCTCGCGGCGGCGACCGTTCCCCGCGAGCCGTCCCCTGATCGCGCCGAAACCGTCGGACGTGAGCAAGCCGCGCGCCACGCCGTCCCACAGCGCGCGGTCGATGGTGTCGGGCAGCTGGTTCGTCGCGACTGCGAGCTCTCCTGCGAAGCAGGCGCCACGCTCGCGGAGCACCTCGATGACCTCGGCAGTCACGCCGACCGGCGGCTCGACCGGCTCACCCGCGTCCCGCGCCGCGGTGAGGAGCCACGGCAGGTCGTCGCGCAGCACGACCGAGATCGGCGTCGCCTTCGACGGCGCGCCGGGGGTGATCCGGGCGTCGTCACCGGCACGCGGCGTGAGGCGCAGCCACGCCACCTGCCCGTCGTGACACAGCCGGTCGAGCAACCCGGCTTGGTAGCCGCGCACGCGGCGGGCGAACAGCTCCGACTCCCATGCGACCGCCGCGCCCTCGTAGCCCTGGAGCTGATCGATCGCCTCGACGAGACCCGCCTCACCAGCAAGCTGCGTGCCCGGCGCGACGTGCTGCCAGCGAAGCAGGAAGCGCATGAAGTCCTGGGCAGTGACCGCCTGCACCGACTCGCGTCGGCTGCGCCGCGAGTAGGAGTGCATGCGGGCCAGCAATCGGCGCGACACCCACTGCATCTCACTTGCGGCGTGATCGGCGCCGGGCGAGTAGCGGCCCTGGAGCGCGAAGCCTTCGCGCTCGAGCATCGCCAACCCAGTGGCGACGCGCGTCATCGGCAGCGCGGTCATCGCGTGGAGCACTTCGGGGGTGATGACACCAGAGATCTCCAGGTGGCCGCGCAACACGGCGGCAACCGCCTCGTCAGCACCGGCGAGCGCCTGCTCCGCATCGGCGCGTTGCTCGGTCGTGCACCACAGCTCGCTGCTCTCATCGCGCAGGACCTGCCCGCGGTTGCGCGCCACCAGCTCGTCCCATCGAGGGCGCCACTCGTCGCGGGCACGGGTGACGACCAGGCTCGAGAGCAAGTCGTGGAGGTCGTCGGCGGTCTCAGGATCAGGCGCCACCTCGGTGTGAACTCGCTCGATCGCCTCGGGCTCGAGCGCACCGATGGCGCTGAGGTCGACGGCCAGCCCGCGTCGGAGCGTGACCGCGTTCGTGCGCCGGTTCTGCACCTCTCCCTCGTCGTCGAGGAAGGCATAGGGCCGGGCGGTGAGGATCTCGTGCGCGAGCACCGACGGTTCGGTCGTCTCGACGCAGTGCACGGCAACCTGCTCCTGCTCGATGCCTGCGAGCAGATCGCACACGCCCTCGACATCGAGCGCCTCATGCAGCGTGTCGGTGATGGTCTGGCGCACGAGCACGTGATCAGGGATCTCGATCGGGCCGGTGACGTTCTCGGCGCACGCGGCCGCTTGCGGGAAGACCGCGGCCATCAGGTCGTCGCTCTCCATGCGCTGGATCGGCGGCGGGTTGCGACGACCGTTGCGGAAGCGCAGGACCATGAGCGCGCGGTTCAGGTTCCAGCGCCAGCGTGACTGGAACATCGGCGAGTCGAGCACCGCGTGCCGCAGCGTGTCCTCGACCGTCTTGCTCGCGAGGTAGCGGGGCACCTCAGCAAGCGGGAAGCTGTGATGCGGCCCGAGCGACAACACGACGGCGTCGTCGTTGGCCGCGGCCTGGAGCTCGAAGTTGAAGGTTCGGCAGAACTTCTTGCGCAGCGCGAGGCCGAGCGCGCGGTTGATGCGCCCGCCGTGCGGCGAGTGGACGACGAGCTGCATGCCGCCGGTCTCGTCGAAGAACCGCTCCAGCACGAGGAGATCCTGGGTAGGCATCGCGCCGAGCGCGGCCCGGCCAACTGCGAGGTAGTCGACGATCATCGCGGCGACTTCGGCGTCGACGCCCGCAACCTCGACGATGTGGGCACGTGCCGCGTCGGGATCGCCGGCTTCGAGCAGCTCGTCGACCCGTGCTCGCAGTGCCGACACCTCGGCCGAGAGCTCGGCGGTGCGCGCGGGGGCTTCGCCGAGCCAGAACGGGATCGTGGGTGGCGCGCCCGCGGCATCGCGGACGCGCATCACGCCGGGCTCGACCTTGCGCACCTGCCACGAGTGGGTGCCGAGCAGGAAGATGTCGCCCGCCATCGACTCGATGGCCCAGTCCTCGTTGACGGTGCCGATGAAGGTGTCGTCGGGCTCGGCCACCACCCGGTAGTCGCCGGTCTCGGGGATCGCTCCTCCCGACGTGAGCGCCGCAAGCCGCGCTGCCTTGCGCCCCCGCACCTCTCCGTTCACCGCGTCGTGATGGATGTAGGCACCCCGCAGCCCGCGCGGCGTGCGGATCCCGTCGGCGACCAGCGTGATCACCTCGTCGAACTCGGCGCGGGTCATGTCCATGTAGGGCGCGGCCCGCCGCACGAGATCGAACAGGTCGTCGGTACGCCACTCCTGCGCGGCGACTTCAGCGACGATCTGCTGCGCGGCGATGTCGAGCGGAAGCCGTGACGGGTGGATCGCGTCGAGCCGACCGGCGCGCACGGCCGCGAGCAGCGCGGTGCACTCGACGAGCTCGTCACGAGTAAGTGGATAGAGCCGACCCTTCGGCGTTCCCGCGCGGGTGTGGTTCGAACGACCCACCCGTTGCAGGAACGTGGCGATGCTGCGCGGTGAGCCGACCTGACACACCAGCTCGACCGGTCCGATGTCGATGCCGAGCTCCAGCGATGCGGTGGCGACGAGGCACTTCAGATCACCAGCGCGCAGCCGGGACTCGATCCGGTAGCGGCGGTCCTTCGAGAGGCTGCCGTGGTGCGCGGCCACCAGCCCACCCTCGGGTTGGTCGCCCAGGCGCTCCCCGAGGTGGTGCGCGAGCCGTTCGGCGAGTCGACGGGTGTTGACGAACACGAGCGTCGTGCGGTGCTGTGCAACGTGCGCCGCGATGCGATCGAGCACGTCGGACATCTGCTCGTGCGACGACACCGCTTCGAGCTCACCTTCGGGGAGCTCGAGCGCAAGATCGAGATCACGCTGGTGACCCGAGTCGACGATCTCCGGGAGCCGGCGATCACCGACCAGCAGCCGCGCCACCGTCTCGATGGGCCGCTGCGTAGCCGACAACCCGATGCGACTCGGGCGCTCGTCGCAGAGCGCTTCGAGCCGCTCCATCGTGAGCGCGAGGTGCGCGCCGCGCTTGTCGCGCGCGACCGCATGGATCTCGTCGATGATCACTGTGTCGACGGTGCGGAGGATCTCGCGGCTCTTGGCCGCGGTGACCAACAGGTAGAGCGACTCCGGCGTCGTCACCACGAAGCTCGGCGGGCGGCGCAGCATCGCGGCGCGTTGCGAACTCGTGGTGTCGCCCGTGCGCACCGCCACCTCCAAGCTCGGCGCGTCGAGCCCCATCTCCGCGGCGACGGCGGCGATCTCCGCCAGCGGCCGTTCCAGGTTCTCGGCGATGTCGACGGCCAGCGCCTTCAGCGGAGACACGTAGACGACGCGCGCGACGTGGTGCACGTCTTCACCGGCTTGGTGCGCGCAGTACAGGCGATCGATCGCGACGAGGAATGCGGAAAGCGTCTTGCCCGAGCCCGTGGGCGCGGCGATCAGGGTGTCGGCACGCGCAGCGATGCGCGGCCATCCGTCGCGCTGTGGTGCTGTCGGGCCGTTCGGGAACCGCCGCGCGAACCAGGTGGCCACCGCCGGGTGGAAGCCCGCGGGCGCGCCGGGTAGGTCGACAAGGGGAAGCCGCGGAGAGGCGATGGTCGCCATCACGAGGCATTCTCCACCATGGCTACGACACTCCAAGCTGAGATGTCGGCCTCGGATCTCGTCGTCACGCCGCCGCCAGCGGCTCGAGCGTTCGTCGATCTCGATCCGCAGGGAGCCATTCCAAGGCGGGCACGAACGTCTTCTGAGTGCCAACGCCGAGCAAGCGCAGGTCATGTCGGTGCTTGTAGTGGTGATGGAAGCGACAGAGCTTCTGAAGGTTGTCGAGCTCCGTACGACCGCCGAACTCGAGTGGCACGTTGTGGTCGACATCGAGGCCCCAGGCCGCGTTGCAGCCAGCGACTGCGCACTCCGGGTACAGATCGTCGATCGCGCTGCGCAGGTGAGTGGAGATCGTGCGTCCGAGATGAGAGATCGCGAGGACGTCGGTGCCGTTGGTGATGAGCGCCTTCATGAACGCGTCCTCGGCAAGACACCGAGCGACGGAGACCGGAATCGGCCCGACTCCGGCGATCTCGCAGACTTCGCCCGGCTTGGTGTCGCCACGCAGGAACGCGGCGTGGTCGATCCGCACCGTCACCACCGGCATCGGCCCCGAGCCCGCGGGCATCTCACCGGTGCAGGCTTCGGCTTGTGCGAGCGCTGCGTCGAACATCAGCGCGCGGTGCGGCTCGCGTTCGGCCGGGTCCTGATCCTTCACCCGAGCGAAGAGCTCGGCTTCGTAGGCCGCCAAGGAGTTGGCGATACGGGTAGTGAGGTCGATCGGGCCACGAATGTCGATGCGGCCGGTGCCGTCCCAGTCCTGCCAATGCCGCCACGAACGCTCGCCGTAGATCCGGTCGTACGTGGTGTCGGCGTCGATGGCAGCGGCGGCGACCACCCGCTTGGACTCTGCTTTGAGACCCTTGAGCCCATCGGTCTCGGCGCGACGCAGCAGGAGCGATTCCGCCGACGGGTCGGCGCTGGCTGCCGCGCCAACCTCTTTCGCCTGCGCGCCGGACAGTCGACCGTCACGCAACGCGGCTTCGGTCTCAGAGAGCTGTTCAACCTGGTGCGCGGTATCGATCACCTGCGCCGCCGCACCCACACTCGTGCCAGACATCTTCGCCAGGTAGTGCGCGGTGCTCCGGTAGGAGCCGTCGTGCGCACCGAGCTCATCGACCCTCCCCGCGGCCAGCATCTTGCTCGCCGCCGCCAAGCGCTCGAGGTCGGCCGACTCCACCAGATGCCGCCGTGCACCCGCGCCATCGAGCACACCGTGATCGACCTCGGCGAGATGCTCCCGCATCAGCTCGATCGCCTGGCGGACCTTCGACGGCACGACTTCCTCCAATCAGGGCCGGCCCCCCTTCCCGAGGGCCTCCAACATCAACTGGGGAAGTTGCCACCACTCTGCGAACACCTGTTCGCCCTGTCAAGCCCGGGACGCGTCTCGGCGGGGGCCGTATAGGGCTCTCACCTGCGCAAATAGTCGGCTCAAGAAATTCTTCCGAAAAAAGCAGGTCTACAGTGATGCGCCATGAGGTGTGACGGCTGGAGGCAGATGGTCACGCGGGTCGGGCTCGGGGTGGTGCTTGCGACGGCGCTAGTCGCGTGCGGTGGCGGGCCCGCCGACGGATTCCAGTCCATCGGCACCGGCGACACCTACGGCGAATGGGAGCTGTTCGCCGAGGCGAAGGACGGCGAGTGGACCGGCTGCCTCCGTTGGGACGGCGGCGGTGTCGAGTCCGAGGAGTGCACCGACCCGGCGCGCGGAGCGCTGTTCGAAGTCGAGTTCGAAGACGTGATCTTCGGTGCCGTAGCCGACGGCCGCACGCTCGTCTTCGCCGACGACGGACGCGAGGTCGAGCTCATCGACGAGGCTGGCCTCCCGGGCCATGACTTCTTCGTCGTCGCCCGCGAGGCCACGCTCGAGCTCGACGACTGAGCAGCCGAGGGTTCGCCAGACAGAACGCCCCGGCACCGCAGCGTTGCAATGAACTTCCCGACGATCATCGCCGCACTGATCGAAGCCGAGATCGGCAGCCCGACCGTGGGCTCTGGACCCTACAGGTTCGGCAGATCCGCGAGCCACCACGCGAGCGCTGCCCCCACCCAGATGGGCGCGCTGATGAAGATCGCGAGGTCGGTGTTTCGGGTGGACAGCGCGCCGATAGCAGCCACCGCAGCGTCGATGGGGAAGTAGATCGGGAACACGACCAGCACAGCACCACCGGACGTTGCCACGCCCTTGCCGCCACGAAAGCGCGACCACACCGGGAAGATGTGACCCGCGATCCCCGCCGTCGCACCCGCGTACGCACCGGGCTCGTCACCGATCAGCCACCCGACGAGACCGGCGACGACACCCTTGATGATGTCGACGACGATCACCAGCACGCCCCACTTCGCGCCGACCACGTGCATCGCGTTGAGTCCGCCGGGGTTTCCGCTCCCTGCCGTCCGCAAGTCCACGCGACCGCGAGTCGCGATCCGGGCGACGAGGTCCGCAGTGGGGAACGTGCCGACGAAGTAGCCCGCCGCGGCCGCGGCGACTGTCAGCCCTTCGTCCATGAAGAGAGGATATTGAGGCCAGTACGCTTCCACGTCGAGCAGGAGCGCTTGTGCCGTACTTCCTCGACCGCCACGACAACGTCGAAGCGACGCCTGAGGAGCTTGCGGCCGCGCACGTTCAAGACGTGGCGATCCAGTCGAAGTACGGGGTGAACTACCTCAGCGACTGGTTCGACCCCGAGGCGCGCTCCGTCTTCGGCTTCGTCGACGCTCCCGACGCTGATGCTGCCGAGGCAGACCGTGGAGTCCGATACCGGTCGACCAACCGCCGTCAGAACGGGAGATGACCTGCGTCAGCCGCCGGAGACGTCCTGAGGCCTGGCCTTGCCCGCACCGATCCAGGGCATCATCGAGCGGAGGCGATCGCCGACCTCTTCGATCGGGTGCTCGTGCGACTGCTTGCGCAGCGCGTTGAACACGGGGCGCCCGGCTTGGTTCTCGAGGATCCACTCCTGCGCGAACTTGCCGCTCTGGATCTCGTCGAGGATGCGCTGCATCTCGGCGCGGGTCTCGTCGGTGATGATGCGCGGACCACGCGTCATGTCGCCGTACTCGGCCGTGTCGGAGATCGAGTACCGCATGTTCGCGATCCCACCCTCGTAGATGAGGTCGACGATCAGCTTCACCTCGTGCAGCGTCTCGAAGTACGCCGACTCCGGCTGGTAACCCGCGCGCACGAGCGTCTCGTAGCTCGCCTTGATGAGCTCGGTGAGCCCACCGCACAGCACCACCTGCTCACCGAAGAGGTCGGTCTCGGTCTCCTCTTCGAACGTCGTGTCGAGCACGCCCGCGCGCGTCGAGCCAATCGCCTTGGCGTAGGCGAGCGCGGTCTGCTTGGCCTTGCCCGTCTCGTCGGCCGACACCGCGACGAGCGACGGCACACCGCCACCCTCCTCGAACGTGCGGCGCACGAGGTGACCAGGTCCCTTCGGGGCGATCATCCACACGTCGACGCCCTTGGGTGGCTTGATCTGACCGAAGTGGATGTTGAACCCGTGCGCGAACGCCAATGAGTCGCGGTCGTCGAGGTTGGGCTCGATGTCCTCTCGATAGATGCGCGCCTGCTCGGTGTCAGGCAGCAGCACCATGATCACGTCGGCTTCCTTGCACGCCGCCGCGGTCGGGAGCACCCGCAAGCCGGCGTTCTCGGCCTTCTCCCACGACCGGGAGCCCTCGCGCAACCCCACGCGCACGTCGACGCCGGACTCCTTGAGGTTCAAGGCGTGCGCGTGGCCCTGTGAGCCGTACCCGAGCACGGCGACCTTCCGGCCCTCGAGCAGATCGAGGTCGGCGTCGGCGTCGTAATAGATGGTCGCGGGCATCGTTGCGTGTCCTTCTCGTGTTGGTGTCATCGATCAGATTACTCAGGGCAGTTGTTCCGCCGGATCGACCTGGAAGAGCTCCATCGCCGACAACGTGGGGTCGGCCGCCAGCCTCGGCAGCATCCGCCGATACGCATCGATGTAGCCAGAGGAGTTGTGGGTCTCCTGCACCGTGCGGCGCGCCGCATCTCCGAGTCGGGCGCGGTCCGCTGGCGTGAGCGTGAGCAGACGCTGGAGCGCACCACCCAGCGCACCGAGGTCACGCGGCTCGAACAGCAATCCGTTCTCGTCATCGCGCACCACCTCGGGGTTGCCCCAGACGGCGGACACTGCAACCGGAAGACCGAACGCCATGGCTTCGAGCAACGTCCGGGGCAGGGACTCCACGTCGGAGCAGAGCACGAAGGCATCCGCGGCGACATACCAAGGAAGGTGATCCTCGACCACCGGTCGGATCTGGACGCACGGCCCGAGCCCGAGACGCTCGACGACCTCGCGAACTGCCAACGCGTAGGCGACGGCTCGTCGACACCGGTGTCAACCGAGCTCTTGCCGTGCCCCCACACGGTGCGCCCCACCAGCTCCAGATCCGGGAGCTCGTGCGCGTCGCCCCGCATCTCCCAGTACCCGGATCCCTGATAGGTCGCGTAGAGGATCCCACCTGGTCGGAGCACGCGGCGGAGCTCGAGCAACCATGCCGCCGCGGTGTCGGTGAGGTGCGTGAACACCGACGCCGCATGAACGAGGTCGACACTCGAGTCCGCCAGGGGAAGTGGCGGAACGGCCCCGCAGTGCAACACCTCGAACGGTGGACACATGTGCGCGTGCACCCACGCGACGCTCTCATCGTGCACGTCGCAGCCGATGAACGCCTCCGTGCGCCCGGCTTCCTCAGCGAAGTGACGCATGACGCGGCCGGCACCACAGCCGAAGTCCAGCACGGTCTTGCCGTCGAACGACCAGTCGGCGGGAAGGTTCTTCAAGAGGTTCTCGCGTTTGAAGCGACCTGTTTCGAGCCAGGCCGCGCGCGTCTCGCTCGCCGACGGAGGGAAGTTCCCGACCCGACGGATCAGCGCGTCCGGCGGTACAGGGAAGGGCTCGCGCTCGGCTGCGGTCACGCGCCCCGAGTCTTCACCGCGCGGAGGCGCTGCTGACTGCGGCTCAGCTTCGGCAAGGCGATCTGGCCGGTGCGCTGGAGCTCGACGATGCCGAACGGCGTGAGCAGGTCGGTGATCGCGTCGAGCTTGTCGGGGCGACCAGCCACCTGGATCGTGATCGCCTCGAACCCGACATCTTCGATGCGGGCCTCGAAGATCGATGCGAGCTCGGTGATCTGCGAGCGCGTGTCGACTTCAGCCTTGACCGTCACCAGCATGAGCTCGCGCTCCACCGCGTCGTCTGGGTGCAGCTCCATGACCTTGATGACCGGGATCAGCTTGTGGAGCTGCTTGGTGACCTGCTCCAGCGGCGCCGACGCCGCGTCGACCACGATCGTCATGCGACTGAAGCGCTCGTCCTCGGTCGGGCTCACCGCCAACGACACGATGTTGAACCCGCGCCGCGCGAAGAGCCCCGCGACGCGGCTGAGCACGCCGAACTTGTTCTCGACGGTGATCGAGTAGATGTGATGTTGGATGTCGCCGGTGGCTGCCATGGTCACCTTTCCTGGTCGATTCCGCTCCGGCGTCCCGGCCTCCGGCCACGCCTGCGCTGCATCTCCTACCGCTCTCCAAACGAGTCGTGCGCGGGATCGAGGATGATCTCGTCGTTCGAGTGACCGGCGGGCACCATCGGGTACACCTTCTCCCGATAGTCGGTTCGGAAGTCGATGACCACCGGGCGGTCGTCGATCGCGTTGGCCTTCTCGATCGCCGGCTCCACCTCTTCGGCGTGGTCGACGCGGATGCCCTCGCACCCCATCGCCTCGGCCCACTTCACGTAGTCAGGCAGGTCCGGCGAGAGGTACACCTCGCTGTAGCGCTCCTCGTAGAAGAGCTCCTGCCACTGGCGCACCATGCCCAGGTACGCGTTGTTCAGGATCGCGACCTTGATCGGGATGCGCTCCGACGCCGCGGTCACGAGCTCCTGCGCGGTCATCTGGAAGCACCCGTCACCGTCGATCGCCCACACCATGCGGGAGGGACAGCCGACCTTGGCGCCGATGGCCGCCGGCACTGCGAAGCCCATGGTGCCGAGTCCACCGGAGTTCACGAACGTATACGGGTGGTTGAACTTCCAGCGCTGGCTCGCCCACATCTGGTGCTGCCCCACGCCCGACACCACGATCGTGTCGTCGGGAGTGTGGTCGCGCAGCTGGTCCACGCAGAACTGCGGCTTCAACGGACCGCCTTCGGTCTGCTCATACACGAGCGGGAAGTCGCGCTGCCACTCCTTCAGACGTGTGTGCCACTCGTCGAGGGACGGCCACGCCGCTTCGTCGTCCTCGTGCTTGGCCTTGTCGGAGCTGACCGCCTTCACGAGCTCCTCGATCACGCGCCGACAGTCGCCCACGATCGGCACGTCGGGTCGGCGCACCTTGCCGAGCTCGGCGGGGTCGATGTCGACGTGGATGATCTTGGCCTCGGGCGCGAACGCACCGACTTTGCCCGTCACCCGGTCGTCGAAACGGGAGCCGAGCGCGATGAGGAGGTCGGCTTGCTGCATCGACGTGACCGCGGTGTAGTTCCCGTGCATCCCCGGCATGCCGAGGCACAGCTCGTGGTCGTCGGGGAACGCGCCCCGCGCCATCAGCGTCGTCACCACCGGGAAGCCGGTGAGCTCGACGAGCTCCTTGAGCGCCTCGGCTGCGCGCGCCTTGAGGATCCCACCGCCCGCGTAGATCACGGGCCGCTTCGACTGCGACATCAGTCGCGCCGCGTCCTTGATCTGCTTCGAGTGGCCCTTGGTCGTGGGCTTGTAGCCAGGCAGGTCGATGCTGTCGGGCCAGTACCAGTCCATCGTCTGGTTCGCGATGTCCTTGGGCACGTCCACGAGCACCGGACCGGGCCGGCCGGTCGTCGCCACGTGGAACGCCTCGCGCACGATGCGCGGGATGTCCTGCGAGTCGGTCACGAGCCAGTTGTGCTTGGTGACCGGCATCGTGATGCCGACGGTGTCGCACTCTTGGAAGGCGTCGGTGCCGATGTTGGCGTAGGGCACCTGGCCGGTGATCACCACGATCGGGATCGAGTCCATGTAGGCGTCGCAGAGGGGCGTGACGATGTTCGTCGCCGCCGGCCCGCTCGTGACCATCGCCACGCCGGGACGCCCCGTCGCATGCGCATAGCCCTCGGCCATGTGGCCGGCGCCCTGCTCGTGGCGCACAAGGATGTGGCGGATCGACGAGTCGATGAGCGGGTCGTAGACCGGGAGGATCGCCCCTCCGGGCAGGCCGAACATGACCTCCACGGCCTCTTGCTCGAGGCTCTTGATGAGGGCTTGGGCTCCGGTCAGCTGCATCTCGGTCTCTCTCTCTCAGTGGTGACTCGGTGGGGTGGAAAAGGGCTCGGGATATGAAAAACCCCTCGCTGTGCGAGGGGCGGGAGCGCACGCGCGTCTGGAGGCGGCGTGCGCTACGTAACGACTACGAGGAGGTAGGCGGCGTGCATCGGCGGACAGTGTGACGGATCCCGCCCGGGAGCGCAAGGGGTATCGCGTTGGCTGTGCTCACGGCTGCGCGCCGGACGTTGTGGGCGAGGGCACGCCTTGGCTCGGGCCGTCACCGGCCCTCGCAAACCCCCGTTGTTGCGCTCTCCAGGACTGGTGGCAGGAGGCCGATGATCTGGACGGGTAGGGGTCCAACCGCTGAGGTCCTCGCAATGGGAGAGACGCCACAGATCATCGTCACTGATGCCGACCGGGCGAAGGCTCGGGATCAGGTGCGGGCTGCCTCGCGCGGGACGAGTGTTGGCGGGTTCGTGCTGGTTGGGTTCACCAACCTGATCGGTGCGGGCGTCACGGAGCTGGCGTTTCCTCAGATCGATGGTGTGGTGCGCGTGCGCGGCTTCTGGGGTGACTTCGCCGAAGCAGTTGTGCTCGGCATCGTCGCGGTCGCGCTCATCGGCGCCACGATCGTGCGCCCGTTCGAGCACGCGATGCACGCGCGGCGCCGCGCCAGCGCCGACCGAGAAGCGTCGTTCCGCAGAGAGACCGAGCGACGCAACTTCGAACGTCAACTGGCCACAGGTCTCGATCTCTGCGACAACGAACCCGATCTCCTCTCGACGACCGCCTACGCGATGCGCATCGTGACCGGCGACGCACCGACCGAGCTCCTGCTCGCCGGCGACCGCGACCAGGCATTCGAGCGGAGGCTGGTGACCGGTCGCGAGGCTCCCGGCTGCCAGGTCCAAGACCCTGCGCGCTGTCCGGCAACCCGCCGCGGTGCGGTGCAGGTGTTCGCTGACTCCGAGTCGATCGACGCGTGTCCATGGCTCCCCGACCGGCCGATCGGTCGCGTCGGCTGCGTCTGCGCACCGGTGTCGGTCACGGGGCGCGCACTCGGGGTGCTGCACGCCGTGCACGCGGTCGAGGAACAGCCGCCGTCCGCCCAGGTCGAGCAGCTGACCGCGCTCGCCGACCACTTCGGCCAGCACATCGGCATCCTCCGCCTCACTGAAGCCGCCGGCCATGGCGTGCCGTCAGAGCTGATGGCGCGGGCAGCTGTAGGTGGTGCGGCCACCAACGGTTCGGCGGAGGAGGGCGACACCGTCCTTCGGGCAGAGGCCGCCGGGTAGTCGAGCCACCATCAGGTCGCCGGTGTGCGACCCGCCACGACGACCGAGCACTCGCAACGTGGTGGCGATCGCGCGCCGGAGCCGCACCTGTTCGCCGGCATCGAGCGACTCGGCCGGGCGTGCTGGATCGAGCCCTGCTCGCCACAGCGCCTCATCGACGAGCAGGTTGCCGAGACCGGCGATGCGCGACTGGTCCATCAGCACCGCCTTCAATGGTGCGCGACTGCGCGAGACGACCGAGCGCAGGTACGGGAGCGCGAGCTCCAACGCGTCGACGCCCAATCGGTCTTCGTCTGGGTCGAGCTCGACCGCGCCGAGGCGCCGTGGATCACGCATCGCGAGGCGGCCGCCGTCGGCGAACTCGATGATGAATCGGTGCCACTGCACGTTCTCGCGGTTGCTCGCGTAGAGCAGCGGGTCTCCCGCGGCCTCGCCGTCGATGAGCACTCGCCCACTCATGCCCAAGTGCAACCCGATGGTCGGGCCGGCACTCTGGTCGCACTCGCTGCGGGGCGGGTTACCCGCCCCGCGGACGCTCGCTGCTCCGGCGAGCTCGCTTCGCTCGCCGCTCGTATCGACCAGGAGCAGCTTCCCGCGTCGGCGGGCCGTGGTGAGGCGACGGCCAGGTAGCGCCTTGCGCACTGCCCGTGGCGTCAGGCCGCGCTTCAGGTACCACGTGTCTGGTGCGCGCACGGCCGCGATCGGTCGGTTCAGCGCCAGTGCTTCGACGAGCGTTCGCGCCGCCTCGACCTCGAGCAGCTCCGGCAAGGGGGCTAGGAGGAGACGTTCGTGATCGCGCCGGTCTCGGCACCCTGCGCGAGACGCGCGTACTTCGCGATGAATCCGCTCGTGTATCGCGGCTTGCGCGGCTTCCAGCCCTTGCGGCGCGCGGCGAGCGTCTTCTCGTCGACCAAGAGATCGATCGTGTGGCTCACGGCATCGATGGCGATTCGATCCCCTTCCTCCACGAACGCGATGGGTCCGCCGTCGACGGCTTCGGGTGCGACGTGCCCCACGCAGAAGCCTTGTGTGCCACCGGAGAAGCGGCCGTCGGTCACGAGCGCGACGTCCTCACCGCGGCCGATGCCCTTGATGGCGCCCGTCGTCGCCAGCATCTCCCGCATCCCCGGTCCGCCCTTGGGTCCCTCGTAGCGGATCACCACGACGTCGCCCGCGTCGATCTTCCGCGCCAACACGGCTTCGAGCGCCGCATCTTCGCCATCGAAGACGCGAGCGCGCCCCTCGAACTTGAGCGCATCCATCCCAGCAACCTTCACGACGCTGCCGTTCGGAGCGAGGGACCCGGTGAGGATCGCGATCCCACCCTGGCCATGGATCGAATCAGAGAGCGGATGCACGATCGAGCCGTCGGGTGGCGGTGCATCCAGCGTTGCCAGTTCTTCGGCGATCGTCTTTCCGGTGATCGTGAGGCAGTCGCCGTGCAGCAAGCCGGCATCGAGCAGCTCTGCCATCACGGTGGGCACGCCACCGATGCGGTCGAGATCGACCATGTGGTACTTGCCGTGCGGCTTCATGTCGGCGATGTGCGGCACCTTCGCGCCGACGCGGTTGAAGTCGTCGAGCTCCAGCTCCACGCCCGCTTCGAACGCGATCGCGAGCAAGTGCAACACGAGGTTCGTCGAGCCGCCGAGCGCCATGCCCACTGCGATCGCGTTCTCGAACGCTTCCTTCGTGAGGATCTGTCGCGGTCGGATGCCCAGCTCTAGCTGGTGCACGACGGCGCGTCCGCTCTCGAACGCGAACTCGTCGCGGCGCGAGTCGACAGCTGGGGCGGACGAGCTACCAAGCAGCGAGAGGCCGAGCGCCTCGCCGGCGGCGGCCATCGTGTTCGCGGTGAACATCCCGGCGCACGACCCTTCGGTGGGACACGCGCGCTTCTCGATCTCACCGAGCTCGTTCTCGGTCAACGTGCCCGCCGCGCAGGCACCGATCCCCTCGAAGACGCTCACGACATCGAGTGCCTGATTCTTGTACTGGCCGGGGAGGATCGTCCCGCCGTACACGAACACTGACGGCAGGTTCAGTCGGGCTGCGGCCATCATCATCCCGGGCAGGCTCTTGTCGCACCCGGCGAACGTGACCATCGCGTCGAGCCGCTCCGAGTGCATCACGCACTCCACCGAGTCGGCGATGATCTCGCGGGACGGGAGTGACCCCCGCATTCCCTCGTGGCCCATCGAGATGCCGTCGCTGATCGCAATGGTCACGAACTCGAGGGGAAAGCCTCCCGCGTCACGCACTCCCTCTTTCGCCCTCTTGGCGAGACGGTCGAGCGGCATGTTGCAAGGCGTGACCTCGTTCCAGCTCGAGGCGACACCGACCTGCGGCTTGTCCCAATCGTCGTCGGTCATGCCGACTGCGCGCAGCATGGCTCGCGCACCGGCTCGCTCCATCCCGTCGGTGACGTCTCGACTGCGAGGCTTCATGTCGGCCATGTCCAACTTCCCGCTCTCGGCGCTGCGCGCCGGGCCGCTCGGGCCCCGGCTCGTGCGCCGCAGGGTACCTGCGGCGCGTTCACTCGCCTTCGATCGTACCGGCCGGCGTTACCCTGACCGCATGGCCTTCGCGCTCGTCGGCACGTCCAACGGCATCACTGCGCTCGATGCGGACGGCCACGCGCACTTCGAGCTCGACAGTGGCGACGTGTCTCGGCTCGCGCGCAGCACCCGTGGATGTTGGGCCATCGTCGGTGGCGGGCGCTTGCTGCGCCGGGGTGACGACGAGGTCTGGCACGAAGTTGCAGAGGTCGACGGCGAGCTCACCGCGGTGCTGCCGTTCGCCGACGGTGCGCTCGCGGGTGTCCGCGATGGCCAACTTCTGCGGATCTCGACGGACGCTGCCGAAGCGGTATCTGGGTTCGATGAAGTCCAGGGCCGCGAGAACTGGCACGCCGTCCCGAGCGGAGACCCGTACGTTCGGTCGCTGGCGGCCACGGCCGACGCAGGTGCGGTGCTCGCCAACGTCCACGTCGGTGGGATCCCGCGCTCGACCGATGGCGGTGCGACGTGGTTGCCGACGATCGACCCCGAAGTCGATGTGCACGAGGTGCGCGGCCATCCCTCCGACGAGGCGCTCGTCGTCGCGGCCGCGGGCGCCGGCTTCTTCTGGAGCACCGACGGCGGCGTCACGTGGACCGAGCACAACGACGGCCTTCACACGACCTACGCACGCGCGGTGGCATTCACGAGCGAGGGTGTGCTCGTGAGCGTGTCGGACGGACCGTTCGCTCGCGAAGGCGCGGTGTATCGGTGGGTGCTCGGGACCGACGAACCCCTGGAGCGCTGTGTTGACGGCCTCCCCGACGAGCTCGCAGGCAACATCGACACCGGCGCGCTCGACGCGTCCGGCGAAGACGCGGTGCTCGTCGATCAAGGCGGCGCGGTCTACGTCAGCGGCAACACCGGCCTCTCCTGGTCACACCTCGCCGACGTAGAGGACGCACACACCGTCGTCCTCGCCTAACCCTGTCTGCACTCTGGGGACGTTGAAGGTCGCAAGAGCGACCAAATCCGTCCCCAAAGTGCAGAGGGGCGGCGGCTACCCGAGGCGGTCGTCGAGGAGCTTCTTGAGGAGCTGGCCGTTGGCTTTGCCGCCGGTTGCCTTCATTGCCTGTCCGATGAAGAAGCCTTGGAGCTTGCCCCGCGCCTTGTCGTCACCCGCGCGGTACGCGTCTGACTCCTTCGGGTTCGCCGTGATGATGTCGTCGATCACCTTCGCGAGCTCACCCTCGTCGCTCACCTGCGCGAGACCCTGATCCTTCACGACTTCACGAGGGACCTTCGAAGTTCCCCACACCTGGTCGAACACTTCCTTGGCTTGTGCACGGGAGATCGTTCCTTCCGCCACGAGATCGACCAGCTCTCCGAGTCGCGCGGCGGGGAGCTTCTCCTCGGGATCGGCATCCTCGGCGTTCACGCGTGCCAGCACTTCGCCCTGGACCCAGTTCGCAACGTCCGCGGTTGTAGCGGTCGACACCGTCGCGCTGGTTGTGTACGTCGTCAGCTCGGCCTCCACGATCGTGCGGGCGGCTGCCTCGGGAACACCAAGAGCGACCAACCGGGACCGTTGCTGTGCGGGGAGCTCCGGCAACGCACCTCGCACTGCCGCGCGCTGCTCATCCGTCGGCGCGACCGGGGTGAGGTCAGGTTCCGGGAAGTAGCGGTAGTCGCTCGACCCTTCCTTCGTGCGCATGCCGTGCGTCGTGCCGTCATCCTCGTTCCAGTGACGGGTCTCCTGGATGATGCGCTCGCCCGCGTCGAGCATCGCCGACTGCCGTTCGATCTCGTGCTCGATGGCGCGGCCAAGGGAGCGCAGCGAGTTCATGTTCTTGATCTCGACTTTGGTCCCGAACTCGGCCGCTCCGGCCTCCCGCACCGACACGTTGGCGTCGACCCGCATCGAGCCCTCTTCCATCTTCACGTCGGAGAGCCCGATCGCCTTGAGCACACCGCGCAGCTCGGTGACGTAAGCGCGGGCCTGCTCGGCAGATCGGATGTCGGGCCGACTCACGATCTCCATGAGCGGCACGCCGGCGCGGTTGTAGTCCACGAGCGAGTGCTCAGCATCGTGGATGCGACCGCCGCCGCCCATGTGCACGGTCTTCCCGGTGTCTTCCTCGAGGTGCGCACGCTCGATGCCAACGGTCGCGCCATCAACTTCCAGGCGACCGTCGGACAGGATCGGCGACTCGTACTGACTGATCTGAAAGTCCTTGGGCATGTCGGGGTAGAAGTAGTTCTTCCTCGCGAAGATCGAACGGTCCGGCACGTCGAAGTCGAGCGCTTCCGCGAGCCGCAACGCGAGTTCGACGGCGCGTGCGTTGAGCACCGGCAGCGACCCCGGCAAGCCGAGACACACCGGGCACACGTTCGTGTTGGGCTCGGCCCCGAACTCATTCGGGCACGAGCAGAAGAGCTTCGTGGCCGTCGCGAGCTCCACGTGTAACTCGAGACCGATCACCGCTTCGTAGACGCTCACGATCTGCTCCCCTGTGCGGCCAGCAGGTCACCGCACACCCAGCGCAATGAAGTGTTGAGCACGTCGGCCGCTTCCCATTGCACGAAGTGACCGCAGCGTTGCAGCACGAACGGCCCGATGATGTTCAAGAACGCGACGCGGCACCGGTCGGGAAACGTGGGCGCGAGATCGGGCGCTCTCATCGCACCGACTCCTCGAGCGCCTGTGCGGTGCGCAGCATGATCACTTCGGCGAGCGGCGGTGCGAGCACCTGCACGCCGACCGGGAGGTTGTCGGCGCCCGTACCGAACGGCACGCTCATCGCCGGGTGACCGGCGAGGCTGCTCGGCACCGTGCATACGTCGGACAGGTACATCGCCAGCGGATCAGAGGTCTTCTCGCCGAGCTTGAACGCCACCGTTGGAGTAGTGGGCGCGAGCAGCACGTTGTGCGTCTCGTACGCGCGTGCGAAGTCACGGATGATCAGCGTGCGGACCTTCTGCGCCTTGCCGTAGTAGGCGTCGAAGTACCCGGCGGAGAGCGCGTACGTGCCCAGCATGATGCGACGCTTCACCTCGTCGCCGAAGCCCGCCGCGCGTGTGCGTGCGTTCATCGTGCCGACGTCCTCACCCTCGACCCGGAGGCCGTAACGCACACCGTCGTAGCGCGCGAGGTTCGACGACGCCTCCGCCGGTGCGATGAGGTAGTACGCCGAGATCCCGTAGACCGCGCTCGGCACCGATACCCGATCGACGTGTGCGCCGCCGGCTTCGAGCACCGACGCGGCGCGCTCGACCGCGTTGCGAACCTCAGGCTCTACCCCGTCAGCCTCCGTGAGCTCCTCGACGATTCCCACTCGAAGTCCGTCCGCCCCCGTTTGGAGCGCCTCCACGTATGCGGGCCGCGCGTCGGGGATGCAGGTGGAATCGCGCGGGTCGGGCACGGCGATGGCATCAAGTGCGGCGGCCGCGTCGGCGACCGTGCTCGCGAACGGGCCGATCTGGTCGAGGCTGCTTGCGAACGCCACCAAGCCGTACCGCGACACGAGCCCGTAGGTCGGCTTCACGCCGACGACGCCGCACAGCGCTGCCGGCTGACGGATCGATCCCCCCGTGTCCGACCCGAGCGCGAGCGGTGCAAACCCGGCCGCGACTGCGGCGGCGGAGCCCCCACTCGATCCGCCCGGCACACGCGCAAGGTCGTGCGGGTTGCCCGTGGGACCGAACGCCGAGTTCTCGGTGGACGAGCCCATCGCGAACTCGTCGAGGTTCGTCTTGCCAACGAGCACCGCGCCGGCTTCGCGCAGGCGCTCGACGACCGTGGCGTCGTAGGGTGGGCGCCAACCTTCGAGGATCCGCGACCCGCACGTGGTCGGGATCCCGCGAGTGCACATGTTGTCCTTGACCACCACCGGGACTCCGGCCAGCGGCCCCGGATCGTCGCCCGCCGCGATCGAACCGTCGACCGCGTCTGCGGTGCGGCGGGCTTCCTCGGCGAGTACGGCGTTGAACGCGTGGACCTCACCCTCGCGTGCCTCGATGGTGGCGAGGTGCTCGTCGACGACTTCCCGCGCCGACCGTCGGCGGGCGCGCACATCGGCAGCGATGTCGAGCGCGGTCTGGGTCACGGTGCGTCGAGGATGCGCGGCACCCGGAAGCGTCCATCTGCCGCGTCGGGCGCCGCGGCAAGGACTTCCTCGCGGTCCAGCGTCGGGCCGACCTCATCAGCGCGGAGCACGTTCACCAGCGGAAGCGGGTGCGCGGTCGGCGGAACGCCGTCGAGATCGATCGCAGCCAAGTCTTCGACGTGTTCGAGGATCCCCGAGAGCTCACCCACCATCCGCTCGGCCTCGTCGTCGGTGAGCGACAGTCGCGCCAGCCGCGCGACGTGCTCCACGTCGTCTCGCGTGATTCGGGGCGTCACGGCGCCGAGTCTACGATCCGATCCCGAACGGAGGACCTTCCTTTGGCCAAGCACGCCTTCTTGTCTGACGAGTGGTTCGCGATCGTGGAGAAGCTCGTCGAAGAGCACAGTCCGGAGGCGCCCCCGGGCGTCGACATGGTCACGAACATCGTCGTGACTGATTCACCGTTCGGCGCCGAGCGTCACCTGCACATGTCGTCACGCGGCGGGCGCGGGCACGTCGGCATCGGGCACGCGTCCGACGCCGACGCAACAGTGACCACCGATTACGAGACGGCGAAGGAGATGTTCACCTCCGGTGACCCCAACGCCGCGATGCAGGCGTTCCTCGCCGGAAAGCTCCGCATCCAGGGCGACCTCGCCAAGATGATGGCGGCGCAGGCCGCGGCGAACCCCGCGACAGCCAACGAGGCCCTCCTCGAGGCCATCCAAGGCGTCACTGAATAGGGAGCCTCGCTCCCCGCGCTACCGGTTCTCGGGGACGGCGTTCCAGGACCGCAGGAAGATCACAACGGACGCCAAGGCGAGCGAGCCGTACGACAACAGGTCGGCGATGCCTTGCTGGCGCGCCACGTCGCCGTCGACGCCACCGACCTCGAAGCCTGACTCTCCAACGATCGCTTCGAGTGCCGGCGGCACGTCGAATCCGCCAGGCAGCGCCGAGCCGCTGCCGCCGAACACGCCGGGGGCGATGATCTGGAAGATGCCGTAGACGGCCTTCGCCGCCGCGGTGAGCGCGAGCACTGCGGCTACAAAGCAGATGCCGTAGTGCGCGGCGCGCGCAACAGCACCGGTCGCGCCGCAGGCGAGCTTTCCGGCCGGTGCGAGCGCTTCGGACCGTCGGTAGTGGAACACGAACACGATGCCAGCCGCGATCATCAGCAACCCGTTGTCGAGCGCGTCGCGGTAGAGCGAGTTGTCGTCGTGGCCGTCGACGATGAACTGCGTCAACGCCCGCACGACGCTGTAGAAGGCGAGCAACGTGACGAACAACGTGAGGATCGTGATGGTCCCGACGTAGCGCGTCTGCGTGCGGGTTCCGCCGACATCGTCGTCGCGGCGACCCGCGACGAGGATCAGGATCGCCGCAATGATCACCAGGATCCCGACCACGATCAGCAGGAAGTCCGGCGTGTTCCCGAAGATGCTCATGTCGCCCCCAATAGTGGTCGCGATCAGTCTTTCAGGGCTCAGTCCTTCAAAGCAATGGCGATCTCGTCGGGACCTCCGCGTCGCGTCTTGGGCTGCAGGCCCGACGCGGCCTTCGCGAGCTGCTCGACCGACCAGCGCTCGCCCTTGTTCACGATCCTCTCCGCCATCGAGTACGGCTGATAGCGGACCACGCGGTCACCTTCGACGAAGAAAGTGTCGCCGGTGAACGGGCAGTCGGCGGTCGAGAGGTAGGCGACCATCGGCGAGACGTTCGCCGGGTCCCACATGTCGAACTTCGACGCGTCCTCGGGCGCCTTGACCATGTCTTCCATGCCCGGCGTCTGCTCAGTCAGGCGCGTGCGCGCCATCGGCGTGATCGCGTTGGACCGCACGCCGTAGCGCCCGAGCTCCATCGCGCAGATCGCCGAGAACGTGGCGATGCCGGCCTTGGCTGCGCCGTAGTTCGTCTGTCCCGCGTTGCCGAGCACACCCGACGTGGATGATGTGTGAACGAGCGCCGCGTTGACCGTCTTCTCGGCCTTCACCTGTCCGCGCCAGTACTCGGCTGCGTGGCGCGTCGGGCAGAAGTGGCCGCGCAGGTGCACCTCGATGACCGAGTCCCAGTCCTCTTCACTCATGTTCACGAGCATGCGGTCGCGCAGGATGCCGGCGTTGTTCACCAGCACGTGGAGGTCCCCGAACGTCTCGATCGCGAGATCGATGAGTGCCTTGGAGCCGTCCCAGTCAGTGACGCTGTCGGTGTTCGCAACCGCTTCACCGCCCATGGCCTTGATCTCGTCAACGACCTGCTGTGCCGGGGCGCGGTCTTCTCCCTCACCGTGGATGTCACCACCGAGGTCGTTCACGACGACCTTGGCGCCTTCGGCGGCGAACAGCAGCGCGTGCTCGCGCCCGAGCCCACGCCCCGCACCCGTGATGATGGCAACTCGCCCGTCCAACGTCCCCATTCATGCGCTCCTTCGCTGCGGCGCAGCGATCGTAGGCAGTCCATCGCGCGCGGTGCCGAAGCGGAGCGGAGGCACTCGCCAGGGAGCGACCGTCCGCGGCGCAGGTACCCTGCGTCGCAGGGAGCGAGCTAAAGGTAGAGGGTGACTTTGGAGCCCTTGGGGACGACGTTGCCGCCAGTAGGTGCCTGCGCCCGAACCGGGGCACCGGGCGCGTAGTTCTCGACGTCGGGCACCAAACCGAGATCGCGCACCACGGCGCTCGCGGCCTCGACCGTCATGCCCACGACGTTCGGAACCGTGATGAGCTCAGGCCCCTTGCTCACGACGACCGTGACCTGCGAGTCACGCGGCGCCAGCTCGCCGACCGCCGGCTTCGTCCCGATCACGACGCCCGCGGGCACGGAGTCGCTGAAGGCGTCTTCACGCACCGCGGTGAATCGCACCGACGCCAGGATCGCAACCGCCTCCTCATAGGTCTTGCCGGCAACGTCGGGAACCGCGACCGGCTTGGGACCATTGCTGACGACGAGCTCGACCCGCTTGTCGGGACGCCACTTCGTGCCGACGGGCGGGTTCGTGCTGAGCGCGATGTCCTTCGCGATCTCCTCGTGATGCACGGGCGTGACTGCGACGACAAAGCCCGACTGCTCGAGCAGCACGGTCGCATCGGCGACGGGCAGGCCTGCAACATCGGGGATCGGGATTGGAGGTGGGCCACGCGACACCACGACCGTGATCTCGTCGCCTTCGTCCAAGAACGCGCCGGGTCCGGGCTGCTGCTCGATCACCAGGCCGCGCGGGTCGTCCGACGTGCGGCGCTCGACGACCTTCATGAGCAAGCCCTTTTCGGTGGCCAATGACGCGGCTTCCTCGCGATCCACTCCAACGAGCGCTGGCGCGTCGACGCTGGCGCCGGCACCGGTAGAGAGGAACAACGCCGCGGGCGCGATGAGCATCGCCGCAATCGCGATCCCGACCACGACTGGGATCGCGCTCTTGCGCATGACGACATGGAGTGGCTCGCCACCATGGATCTCGAGCGGCGCTTCGGCCTCGTTCACCGTGTCGTCATTCGACGGATCCGACGACGGCTTGCCGGTTCGCATCCGTGCGATGCGCGTCGGATTCATGTCGTCGAGGTCGCCGCCCAGGCCGGCGATCGGCAGTGCCGCCGGCGTCGGAAGCTGGCGGGCGGCGCGGGCGAGCGCTGTGCCCATGTCGGCCGCATTGGCGTAGCGCTCGCTCGGGTCGGGGCGGCCAGCGCGCGCGACCACTTGCGCGAGCGGTCCCATCTCGAACGGTGGCTGGATGCCGCGCGACGCTCGGCTCGCGATCGTGCCGAACGCGGTGTCGGCCACACCGGGCACGGTGCCCGTGCACGCTTCGACGAGCACCAGGCCGAGCGCGTACAAGTCGGCACGGCCGTCGAGTCGCCCTTCTTCGGCCTGCTCGGGTGCCGCGTAGCGAGCCGTGCCGAGCACCGTGCCGCTCGGCTCGGTCCACGATGCTTCGGCCAGCGCGCGAGCGAGGCCAAAGTCGGCGACCCGCACGATCCCGTGCTCGTCGAACAAGAGGTTCGCTGGCTTCACGTCGCGGTGCACCAGACCGCGGGCGTGGGCGTACCGGAGTGCGGCCGCGACCTGCCGCCCGACATGGGCGGCTTGTTCCGGGGTGAGCCGGGCGCCAGTGTCGAGGAGCCCCCGCAACGAGCCGCCCTTCAGCAGCTCCAGCACCATGAAGGGGACGCCGTCGTCCTCGCCCCAGTCGTAGACCGCCATCACGTGGGGGTGATGGAGCGCGGCGGCGATCTGGGCCTCGGCCCGGAACCGGCGCAGGAAACCGGCGTCGTCCGCGAGCCCGCTGTGCAGGACCTTCACGGCCACCCGCCGCCGCAGGCGGATGTCGTCGGCGACGTAGACGCGACCGCTCCCCCCGGCGCCGATGGGCGCCAGGAGGCGGTAGCGCCCTGCCAGGACGCGACCAACGAGGTCAACGAGGGCAGTGTTGGCCATGTGGCGTACCAGGCTACGAGGCACCATCCGCCGCGCCGCGCCACCCCCGTAGAGAGGTTGTGGCAGGCCCTCACTACGCTCAACGACGCATGCGGCATCCGTGGCGAGTCGTGATCGTCGTCGCCATCCTCGCGGCCGCCCTGAGCATGGCGGCGATTGCCATCGACTCCGCAGTCACCACCACTGAGGCCGAAGACCCGATTCCCGCCGTCGAGACCGTGGTGCCGGGGCCGGCCGAGATCCTCCAGGACGCCATCACCGCCGACCTGCGGGTCAACCTCACGGGCGTCCTGGTGATCGATGGCGTCGAGGTCCCCGAGGACCAGACCGATCGAGTAGTCGCGCTCGGGCAGGTCAGCTTCCGTCCGGGCCCGGGGAAGGAGATCGTGCGATTCGAGCCGGGGACGCACACCGTGACGGTGCTGTTCTGGGAGCGCGGCAAGGAACGTCCGGCGAACCCCGAGTCCTACACCTGGACGTTCCGCTCAGTCTCCTGACGGGCCGTTGTCGAGGAGGTCGACGAACGCGGCTTCGTCGAGGATGGTGACCTTGAGCGACTCGGCCTTCGCGAGCTTCGAGCCCGGGTTCTCGCCGACGACTACGTAGCTCGTCTTCTTCGACACCGACGACGTCACCTTGCCGCCGCGCGCTTCGATCTCGGCTTGGGCCTGCTCGCGCGACAGCGCTTCGAGTCCGCCGGTGAGCACGAACGTCATGCCGAGCAGCGGACCTTCCGCCGCGGGCGCGGCCGTCGACGACGTGAGGTCGACGCCCGCCGCACGCAGCTTGTCGACGAGGGCGCGGTTGTCGGCGATCGAGAAGAAGCGCTGGACGCTCTGCGCGATGACCGGCCCGACGCCATCGACCGCGGTCAGCTCTTCCACCGGCGCGACTTCGATCGCCGCGAGGTCGCCTTTCGCGCGCGCGACCGCTTGCGCAGCCGTGGGGCCGAGGTGACGGATGTTGAGACCGACGAGCACGCGCGCCAACCCGCGCGCCTTCGACGCCTCGATGCCGGCCACGAGGTTCTCGGCGGACTTCTGAGCCATCCGCTCCAGCGGCACGAGGCCCTCAACGGTCAGCGCGTAGATGTCGGCGACGTCAGCGAGCAGCCCGGCGTCGACGAACTGACGGACCCGCTCTTCGCCGAGACCTTCGATGTCCATCGCGCCGCGGCCTGCGAAGTACACGATGCGCTGCACACGCTGCTCGGGGCACTCGACGTTGACGCAGTGGTGGTCGGCCTCGCCTTCGAGGCGCACGAGCGTGGCGCCGCACGCCGGGCATTCCTTGGGGAACACCCACTTGCGCGCGCCCTTCTTGCGCTTCGCGAGCACCGGGCCCACGACCTCGGGGATCACGTCGCCCGCTTTGCGCACGATCACCGTGTCGCCAAGGCGGACGTCCTTGCGCGCGACCTCGTCTTGGTTGTGGAGGGTGGCCAGACCCACGGTGGAGCCGCCGACGAACACAGGCTCGAGCTGCGCGAACGGAGTGGCGCGACCGGTGCGCCCGATGCTCACGAAGATGCCACGCAAGACCGTGGTCTTCTCCTCCGGGGGAAACTTGTACGCGATTGCCCACCGCGGCGCGCGACTGGTGGTGCCCATCTCGTCGCGCTGACCAAGGTCGTCGACCTTCACCACCGTGCCGTCGATCTCATATCCGAACGAATGGCGATGGTCGAGCATGCGCGCGCAGAAGTCGTAGACGCCGTCGATCGCATCGAGCTGCTCGGTGTGCTCGTTCACCGGGAGCCCGAGCTCGGCGATCCACGCGAGCGTCTCGTGGTGCGAGCGAAGCTTCGGCCCACCCTCTTGCACTCCGAGCTGATAGGCAAAGAAGTCGAGATCGCGCGACGCGGTGACCTTCGCATCCTTCTGCCTGAGACTGCCCGCGGCCGCGTTGCGCGGATTCGCGAACAGCCGATCGTCAGCCTCACCCTGGCGACGGTTCAGCTCCTCGAACGACGCCAAGGGCATGAAGATCTCGCCACGCACCTCGAGACGGTCCGGCACCGCCTTTCCAGTCAGCCTTTCCGGGATCGCCGCGATCGTGGCCACATTCGGGGTGACGTCCTCACCGGTGACCCCATCGCCGCGCGTCGCCGCCCGCGTGAGGCGACCACCCTCGTAGAGCAGCGAGATCGCCAGGCCGTCGAGCTTTGGCTCGGCGACGAACACGATCGGGCCCGGCACGAGCTTCACGATCCGGTCGTGCCACGCATCGAGCTCCTCGCGGGAGAACGCGTTGTCGAGCGAGAGCATCGGCGCCACATGCGAGACCGGAGCAAAGGTGGTGGTCGCGGCGCCGCCCGGTCGCTGCGTCAATGAGCTGGGCGTGACGAGCTCAGGGTGCGCGGCTTCGAGCTCACGCAGCTCGCGCATGAGCGCGTCGTACTCCGCGTCGGCGATCTCAGGCGCGTCGTCGAGGAAGTAGCGCTCATTGTGGTACTCGATCTCGGCGCGCAGCTGCTCGACGCGCTCGGCGGGATCAGGGGCAGCCATCGCGATCGAGGCTACCGATCCCGTGTGACACTCCGTTCCGAAACGCCGTGCTCGACACCGGGATGCTCACGGGTTCCGTCCGAGCCATGACCCGATCGTCGGATCCTCGGAGCTCCCCGAGGCCAGACTACGGCGATGCCGGTCAAGGTCAGCGTGTGGCTGTTGCGCTCGGGATGGATCACGCTGCCACTCACTGCGGGTCCAGCCGCGAGCGACGCGATCTCGACGTTCGCCGATGCGCCGCGCGTCGCGGCGGCTGTGGGGTTGTTCATCGCGTGGGGTGCCGGTGCCGTGGCCGTGCTCGCTCCGCATCCGATGGGGCTCACGTTGCTGCGCGCGGTCGCGCCGTGCTTCGCGCTGCTCGCGATCGGCGCCCGCGTCGCGGATCAGACCACTGGTGCTGAGAGTTGGGGCGCGATCGCCGCGACGGTGATCGTGATGCTGCTGGTGTCCTCAGCCGGCGTCGCCCGCGCCGCGGCGAACGGGATCGCCTACGGCGACGAAGACCGCTTTCCGTTGCGCGCGCCACCGGCGCTTTTCATCGGACCGATACCCGTCGCCCGGTTGCTGGCGATCGGCGGGCTCGCCACCGGTCCGCTGTTGCTCGCTGACGAGCAGGTGCTCGGTGGCGTGATCGCCTTGGTGCTCGGGGTTCCCGTGGCGGTGTTCGCGGGGCGCGCGCTGCACGCGCTCTCTCTGCGGTGGCTCGTCGTCGTGCCGGCTGGCGTCGTGATCGTCGACCCGATGACGCTGTCAGACCCGGTGCTGTTCGTGCGCCGACAGGTGCGCGCGCTTCGCCCGCTCTCGTCCGGTACATCAGCACCCCACGATGCCGTCGATCTCCGTCTGGGCGCGGTCGCGGGCACGGTGCTCCTCGACCTCGGCGAGGACGTCGAGATCCTCCAGCGAAGCCGCGGACGACGATCGAGCGCGAACGTCGCCGTCCACCGACTGCTCATCGCTGTCGTGCACCGCGACCAGATGCTCCACTCAGCTGCCCGCCGCGTTCCCGTCGAAGCCCGGTAGCCCCACCCCACGGATTTTCGGCACGTTCAACCCAACTATGTGTTGTTGAGCGTGCCGAAAAACCTTGGGTTGGGGTCTCTAGGCGGCGATGCCGCCGCCTACGAGCTCGTCGCGGTCGTAGAGGGCGACGACTTGGCCGGACGCGACACGTGGATGCGGCTCGTGCATCACGATCCGATCGGGTGCGACGACGCGGCCGGGAGCCGGCTGCCCGTGCGCCCGCACCTGCACGGTGAGGTCGCGGCCGCGTGCTGGCGCGCCGACCCACACGAGATCGCGCACCGGGATCTCGGTGCGCAGCAGATCCTCTCGGCGTCCGATCGTCACCGTCGCGCTCACCGCGTCGACATCGACGACGTAGCGCCGCTCGCCGGCTGCGACACCGAGGCCCCGCCGCTGCCCGACCGTGAAGTGGGCGATCCCGTTGTGGTGTGCGACGAGGCGCCCGCCCATGTCGACGACGTCACCCGGTCGACCGGGTGCACGATCGTCGAGGAACCGGCGCCGCTCGTCGCGAGCGACGAAGCAGACGTCCATGCTCTCGGGCTTGCTGGCGGTCCGAAGGCCGAGCCGGGTCGCGTGCGCTCGCACCTCGGCCTTCGTGAGCTCACCGATCGGGAGCATCACGCGGGCGAGCTCGTGCTGGCCGAGCATGTAGAGGACGTATGACTGGTCCTTGGCAGCGTCGACGCCGCGGAGCAGCCGGAGGTCACCATCGCGCGCGCGGCGCACGCGGGCGTGGTGACCGGTCGCCACTGCGTCGAAGCCGAGCGCGGCGGCGCGTCCGAGCAGCACGCCGAACTTGATCGACCGGTTGCACTCGACGCAGGGGTTGGGTGTCTGGCCCTGTGCATGCGCCTCGACGTACGGCCCGACCACGCTGTCGTCGAACTGCTCGGCCAGGTTGAACACATAGTGGGGGACGTCGAGCTGCGCAGCCACCCGCCGGGCATCTTCGACGTCACCGACCGAGCAGCACCCGGAGTCGATCTGACCACCCCACAGTCGCAGCGTCACCCCGGTCACGTCATGACCCTGGTCGCGCAGCAGCGCGGCTGCGACGGACGAGTCGACGCCACCGCTCATCGCCACGAGGACGTTCATCATTCCGGTCGCGCTCGCTCGTCGCCGGGGTTCCCGGCGCCGCCCTTCGGGACGCTCGCCGCTCCTGCGAGCTCCCTCGCTCTGCTCGGGCGCCGCCCCTCGTGACGAAGCTGCGCGACCACGTCGGGGATGACGGCGAGCGCGTGATCGACGTCGGCATCGGTCGACGCGAAGCCGAGGCTCAGACGGATCGATGCCAACGCCTGGTCGCGCGGTACGCCCATCGCCGCGAGGACGTGTGAGGGCTCCGTTGCCCCCGACGAACACGACGATCCCGCTGCCGCGAGCACCCCGCGTCGATCGAGCGCGACGAGCAACGTCTCGGCTTCGACCCCGCCGAATGCGACATGGAGGTTGCCTTCGACCTTGCGCGCCGCATCGCCGTTGAACGAGCAGTCGGGGATGGCTGCGGTGATCCCGCCGGCGAGACGGTCGCGGAGCCCGGCAACTCGCGTCAGCTCCTCATCGCGGGTCGCCACCGTGACGCGCAACGCCGCGGCCGTCGCGACCGCACCCGCAACGTTGACCGTCCCAGCACGCAGCCCTCGCTCCTGTCCACCACCCTCGATGAGCGACTCGAGCGGCACCTTGTTGCGCACGAGCAGCGCACCGGCGCCCTTGGGCCCACCGAACTTGTGGGCCGAGATCGTGACGAGGTCGACGGCCGCGGCCGCGGTCGCGACGTCGAGCCACGGCACCCCCTGCACGGCATCGGTGTGCACGACGGCGTTCGGAGCATGGGCCCGAACCAGCCGCACGACCTCGTCCAGCGGCTGGATCGTGCCGACCTCGTTGTTGACGAGCATCACCGAGACCACGACGGTGCGCTCGTCGAGCGTCTCGACGAGCGCGTCCAGATCGACGACACCGCCCGCGGACACCGGAACCCGCTGCACACGAAGCCCTTCGCGCTCGAGCCGGTCACACGGGGCCAGCACGCCCTTGTGCTCGAAGGCAGTGGTCACGACCCCGTCGCCACGGTCGGCCGCGCGCGCCGCCCGTGCCGCGCCGAGCACCGCCAGGTTGTCGGACTCGGTGCCGCCGGCCGTGAACACGAGCTCGTCGGGCTGGCCACCGAGCGCGGCGGCGACCTCCTCGCGGGCGATCTCGAGCGCGGTCTTGGCGGCTCGGGCCGCGGCGTGGCCGCCCGACGGGTTCCCGTAGCTGCCGGCGAGGAAGGGGGTCATCGCCTCGAGCGCCTCGGGCCGCATCGGCGTGCTGGCGGCCTGGTCGAGGTTGGCGGTCGGGGCGGAACGCACTCCGAAAGTCTAGGAGCGGGCTGTCAACGCCGGATCAGCGTCGTGCGTCGGACGGTGAGAACCCATCAAGGAGATCCCTGTGCGCGCCGACTCATATGAGACACTTTGGGCCGGGCAGTTCGAGGAGCAGCGGGTGCATCGAGGTTCTCATCTCCGGCGGCGAGCGATGCTCGCGTGCGCGGTTGTCGCCATCGCGCTGGTCGCGAGCGCGTGTGTGCCGCCACCGCCGTCTCCTCCGACCGTCATCTTCTACGGCGACTCCCTGCTCAGCAGCTCCAGCGGAGCCATCACCAACGGCATCACCGCCCAACGCCCGGGCTGGGAGGTCGTGACGAGGTCGTTCGGGGGCACCGCGCTGTGCGACTGGCTCGACTCCATGCGCGGCGACGGCGACCTCAACGCCAAGGTCGTGGTGATCGAGTTCATCGGCAACAGCCTCACGCCATGCATGGGTTCGGGTGCGCACCCCGCGATGTCACCAGGGTGGTACTCCCTGTACTCCAGTGCCGCGAACGAGGCCGCGTCGATCTGGGCGGCGCGGGGCGTGAAGGTGCTCTTCGCGAGCGCGCCCCGCGGCGTGTGCAGCGCGCCACCGGCACCGCTCGATGGCATCTACCAACAGGCGGCGAATGCGTGGGGCGCGACGTTCAGCGCTGCGCCATCAGAGACGTTCCTCGTGTCGACGGGCACACCCCCGTCGGAGCCGACGACCACGACGACCTCGACGGCGTCGACCACCGTCACCACGGCCCCGCCGGAGGTTGAAGGAGCGGCGACGCTCCCCCCGATGAGCGTGGGCTCGAGCGTCCTGGCCGCGATGGACGAAGTGATGGTCCAGGCCGAAGGATCCTGGCCGTGCACGGATCTCGGTGACCCGCCGCCGCCGAGCATCTACGGGTTCGAGATGCCGTGCCTCCCCGACGAGACGCTGGCGATGGGGTGTGTGAACGGCCTCATCCAGGTGCGTGAGGGCACCGCCGCGAACCCTGGCGGGCACTTCTGCCCGGTGTCTGTGAGCCAGTGCCCGATGTACTCCTCGGGGGTCCGCCGCTTCAGCGATGCCATCGTGGCCGCGACCGTCCCCTTGATGGTCTGACCCCTCGATCCACCCCGATCCAGGCGGCAGAGAGGCGCCAAATCTGCCTCCTGACCTGCATCTTGGTGCCGCATGTCACACCCGGGAATGACTGTCATACCCCCCGGGGATACTCATGGTGTGCACACGCAGCTCCGCCTCGTCGACGCCCCGAAGACCTCCTCCACTGAGCAGGGTCCGGCAGCACGCCGGCGTCCTTCGGCTCGGCGCGTGAAGGGCCGCGCCGCTCGACGGGTCACCTGGGGTGCCGACTGGCACCTCGACACCAAGGTCCGCCGGGTCGGCCGGGAGGGCGTCGCGGCGGCCCGTCAAGCGCTCGCCGAGGCGACGCCTCCCGACGGCAGGTTGCGCAAGGCGAGCTGACCGCCCGGGTCAGGGCGAGCTGCTGGTAGTGGTGCTCGCCGGTGGACCGGTCGAGGTCGTCGTCGATGCCGATGTCGCGCCGCTCCCGAGTGTGGTGACGGTCGTGCTGCTCGTGGTCGTTGTCGGCGGATAGACGAGACCCGACTGCACCTGGCTCCGCAGCGTCGCGAGCTCGGTGTAGAACGCGTTGCCCGGGCAGGCGGTCTGGTCGACGTCGCGGTGCGTCACGATCGCGTTCGGCAGGTACACCGACGTGCCCACCGGCCAGTTCTGGCAGTTGCACGGTGAGCTCGCCACGGTCTGCCAGAAGCCGGCCGCCGGGTTCACGTAGGCCTGGCTCAGCCGCCAGCGCAGCAGGTGCACGAGCGCCTTCCACTGCGCGTCGCTCGGCTTGATGCTCGTGAAGTCGCCAAGCAGCGCGACACCCACCGAGCCGGTGTTGAACCCGCCGGCGTGTCCGCCGATGACTGGGTTCAGCATCCCGCCGTCGCGGCCTTCGAAGATCTGGCCGTACTTGTCGATGAGGAAGTGGTACGCGATGTCGCAGTAGCCATTCGTGTTCATGTGGTACGACTGGATGCCGCGCACGATCGCCGCGCTCTGCTGCGGCGAGTAGTTGTTGCTTCCCGCGGTGTGGTGCACGACCGCGAAGCGCAGGCCACCGTCGGCCATCTGCGGCGCGTCGCACGTGACGGGCCCGGTGCCGAACGGTGCGGCCGACCAGGTCGAGCGAACGTAGATCGGCGGCATCGTGCTGCCGTTTGCTGGCGGAGCCGGACGGCAACCCACCGCGACGAGACCAACCGCGCAGCCGATGATCAGCGCGCGTCGAACGCGCAGGCTTCGCCATGGCGACCAACCGAGCGCGATCGCGCCGAGCAGCACGGCGGACGCGAACAGCGCGCCGGCGAACAAGTAGCGACCCGGACCGTCGATCGCGGGCACGAAGCCGCCAAACGCGGCAGCCGAGCCAGCAGGTGGGTCGGCTGGGGAGGAGTCGACCGCTTCGACGGTCACGTTCGCGGCGGTTCCGTCGGCGAGCGTGACGCGCACTGCGGTCGCGTCGTCGCCGACCCAGATCGGGTCGGTCGCAGTGCCTTCGGTCGTCGCGGCACCGACCGCGTCGCGGGTGCCCTCGTCGACCTGGCTGTCGGAGTCGCCTTCGACGGCGGTCGCCTTGGTCCACGTGCCGTTCGCGCGCTGCACCTCGACGGTGAACTCGGCCGAGCTGTCGCCCTCCCACGAGACGCCCACGAGGTTGGCGTCGATCGGGGTGGGCGCCGACTGCCACCCCGTCGCGACCGTCTGGTCGGCGGGCGCGACCGGGACTTCTTCGGTGGTCGGTGGCGGCGCGGCCGTGCTCTCGACGGCGAGCACAGGGCCGCCCAGCAGCACGAGAAGAGCAGCGGGCAGCAGGAGCAGACGGCGCATGGGGGGCGTCCTCAGTTCGTAGATGGGCTGGAGATGGAGTCCCTACCGACCGCCCGCCCCGGCAGTCTCGCGCGTGTTCTCGGCCCGATCCAGGGTTGACTTGACCCACATCAGCCCCATGATCGGCCCCGAGGGGGCGACGGCTCTGCCGCTCGTCCCCGCACGAGCCCGAAGCTTGCGAGGGCGACCATGGAGGCAAGCCTTCCGGGACCAGGGGGTCCCGGGTCGCCGGGCGGCCAGGACCCCCTCTACCGTTGAGGCATGGCGAGGCTCGCGGGCTGGCAGGAGTTGGCGGCCAAGGAGGCCAAGGGCGACCTCGACCGCCTGACGTGGGAGACCCCTGAGGGGATCCCGGTCCAGCCGCTCTACACCGCCGAGGACCTCGAGGGCCTCGAGACCGTCGGGGGCTTGCCCGGCATCGAGCCGTTCGTACGGGGCGTGCGGGCCACGATGTACGCGAACCGGCCGTGGACCATCCGCCAGTACGCCGGGTTCTCCACCGCGGAGGAGTCGAACGCCTTCTACCGCCAGAACCTCGCGGGCGGGCAGATGGGTCTGTCGGTCGCGTTCGACCTCGCGACCCACCGTGGCTACGACAGCGACCATCCGCGCGTCGTCGGCGACGTCGGCAAGGCGGGGGTGGCGATCGACTCCGTCGAGGACATGAAGATCCTCTTCGACGGGATCCCGCTCGACCAGATGACGGTGTCGCACACGATGAACGGCGCGGTGCTCCCCGTGCTCGCGGGCTACATCGTCGCCGCAGAGGAGCAAGGCGTCAGCCAGGAGCAGCTGGCCGGGACCATCCAGAACGACATCCTCAAGGAGTTCATGGTCCGCAACACCTACATCTACCCGCCCGAACCGAGCATGCGGATCGTCGCCGACATCATCGAGTACACGGCGAAGCACATGCCGAAGTTCAACTCGATCTCGATCTCCGGCTACCACATGCTCGAAGCGGGCGCGACGGCGGTGCAGGAGCTCGGCTTCACGATCGCCGACGGACTCGAATACGTCCGCACGGTGCGCGACCGCGGGATGGACGTCGACGCGTTCGCCGGACGCCTGTCGTTCTTCTTCGGCATCGGGATGAACCTCTTCATGGAGGTCGCCAAGCTGCGCGCGGCGCGCCTGCTGTGGTCGCGGGTGATGCGCGAGGCCGGTGCGAAGAAGCCAGGGTCGCTGATGCTGCGCACGCACTGCCAGACGTCGGGCGTGTCGCTCACCGAGCAGGACCCGTACAACAACATCGTGCGGACGACCGTCGAGGCGCTCGCGGCCGTGCTCGGTGGTACTCAGAGCCTGCACACGAACTCGTTCGACGAGGCGCTTGCGTTGCCAAGCGACTTTGCCGCGCGCATCGCCCGCAACACCCAGCTGATCCTCGCCGAGGAGTCGGGCGTCACCCATGTGGTCGACCCGCTGGGCGGCTCCTATTACGTCGAGGCGCTCACCGAGTCGGTGGCGAATGGGGCGTGGGACCTCATCCAGGAGGTCGAGACGCTCGGCGGCATGACCAAGGCGGTCGAGTCGGGCATGCCGAAGCTGCGCATCGAGGAGGCGGCTGCCCGCCGCCAGGCCCGGATCGACCGCGGCGACGAGGTGATCGTCGGCGTCAACAAGTACCGCCTGGCCGAGGAGACGCAGCGGAGCGCTGGCCGGACGGCCGGGAGCGCGCAGCGGAGTCGACCCGAGCAGCAAGAGCCGCCCGTCGACATCCGCGAGGTCGACAACACCGCGGTGCGGGAGTCGCAGATCGCACGGCTGGAGAAGGTGCGTTCGACCCGCGATGCGCAGGCCTGCCAGGAGGCGCTGGAACGGTTGGCCGAGGGCGCTCAGGGCAACGGCAACCTGCTCGAGCTGACCATCGACGCCACTCGGGCCCGCGCAACCGTGGGCGAGATCTCCGACACGCTCGAGCAGGTGTTCACCCGTCATCGAGCGACCGTCCGTACGATCAGTGGCGTGTACGCCGACGCGGCCGAAGGCGACGCCGAGTGGGACACGGCACGGGGTGAGGTCAAGGAGTTCGCCAAGGCCGAGGGCCGTCAGCCCCGCATGCTCGTGGTCAAGCTCGGCCAGGACGGTCATGACCGCGGCGCGAAGGTGATCGCGACCGCGTTCGCCGACCTCGGCTTCGACGTCGACGCCGGCGAGCTGTTCCAGACACCCGAGGAAGCCGCGCGCGACGCGGTCGAGAACGATGTGCACGTCGTCGGCGTGAGCAGCCAGGCCGCCGGCCACAAGACGCTCGTGCCGGAGCTGATCGCGCAGCTGCGCAAGCTTGGTGGCGACGAGATCGTCGTCGTCGTGGGTGGTGTGATCCCACCGGCGGACTACGAGTTCCTGCACGACGCGGGCGTCGCCGAGGTGTTCGGCCCCGGCACCCACATCGCGACGGCCGCCGCGCGCGTTCTCGCCGCGATACCGCGTCACCACTAGGACGCGGTTGAGCGAGCTCGCGGCGCAGATCGCGAACGGTGATCGCCGGGCGCTCGCGCGAGCGATCACATTGGTCGAGTCGACCCGCGCGGACCATCGCGCTGACGCGGAGGCGCTCCTCACCCAGGTGATGCCGCGCACCGGCAGCGCGATCCGAGTCGGAATCTCGGGCGCGCCGGGGTCCGGGAAGTCGACGTTGATCGAGGCATTGGGGTTGCGCCTCGTCGACTCGGGCAAGACCGTGGCGGTGCTCGCGGTCGACCCGTCGAGCACGCGCAGCGGCGGTTCGATCCTCGGTGACAAGACACGGATGGGTGAGCTGACGCGACGAGCCGAGGCGTTCGTGCGGCCGTCACCGACTGGCGGGACGTTGGGCGGGGTCGCGCGGCGAACACGGGAAGCGCTTCTCGTGTGCGAAGCCGCCGGATTCGACGTCGTGCTGGTGGAGACGGTTGGTGTCGGCCAGTCGGAGGTCGCGGTCGAAGGGATGGTCGACTGCTTCCTCTTGCTGATCGCGCCCGGTGCCGGGGACGAGCTCCAGGGCATCAAGCGCGGGATCATGGAGCTCGCCGACATCGTCGTCGTGAACAAGGCCGACGGTGATCTCGCCGCGACCGCGACCGTGACCGCGTCTGACTACGCGAACGCGCTTCGACTCATCCGTCCGAAGACGCCCCCGTGGGAACCGAAGGTCGTGCTCTGCTCCGCGCTCGAAGGGCGAGGCATCGATGACTGCTGGGCCAGCATCGAGGAGCACCACCAAGTGCTGGACAGCGCGGGCGCGCTCGAACAGCGGCGCGCCGAGCAAGCGACGGCCTGGATGTGGGGCGAGCTCTCGGCCGGGCTGCTGGAACGCCTGCAGGGCGATCCGGCCGCGGCCGCGGCCGCGGCCCGCCTCGAAGCCGACGTCGAGGCCGGCCGCATCCCCCCAACCGTCGCCGCCGCGCAGATCCTCGACACCTTCCACGGCTGACCTTCCTAGAAAAGGGGAATTGGGCACGCTGATTGTTGCCAGGCAACAACCAGCGTGCCGAAAAGCCCCGGAGTGACCGCCAACGACGGCCGGGGTGGCTTCAGAGCGAGGCAGTGAACGGTCGATACCCGTCCGGGATGGGGACCGAGCTGTCCGGGCGGAAGCACCGGCGCTCCGACGAGCGCGCGGGGCTTCGGTTGCGCAGCAGCGAAGCGCGCCTGCACGCCCTGCTGAGCGACACCACGGACGCGGTTGCGCTGCTCGACGAGCAGGGGCGGATCACCTACGCGAACCCGGCAACCGAGCGGCTCCTCGGTCGACCGATCTCAGCGCTCCTCGGGTCGACGCCGATCGAGATCGTCCATACCTCGGACCAGGCCCGCGCCGTCGCCACCGCGCGCGCGTGTCTCGAACGCCCCGGTGGGAGCGAGCGGGTCGAGCTGCGGGTCCAGCACCAGGACGCTGGCTGGCGCACGGTCGAGGTGGTGGTGACGAACCGGCTCGGCGATGGCGCGGTTCGCGGCGCCGTGGTGACCGCGACCGACGTGACCGACCGCCGCATCGTGGAGTCGGCGCTCGTAGAAGTGCGCGCCCGGTTCCACGCGACGTTCGACGACTCCCCGATGGGGATGACGCTCACCTCACTCGACGGTCGCATCCTGCGCGCGAACCGCTCCCTCTCGCAGATGCTCGGCATGTCCGAGGGCAGCCTCGAGAACGTGTCGCTCGCCGCACTCGCGCACCACGAAGACCGTGATGCCGTCACCAGCGCGCTCTCCACCGCGGCGGCGGGATACGGCGTCGGCGATCGCTCCGACGCCCGGCTCGTACACGCCGACGGCCGGCCGCTTGCAGTTCTGGTGTCGGCATCGGTCGTGCGCGCACACGACGGCGGTCCGATCTATCTGGTGATCCAGATGGAGGACACGAGCGCGCACCGCGAGCACGACCGGCTGCTCGCACACCACGCTGCGCACGATCCGTTGACCGGTCTTCCGAACCGTTCCATGTTCCTCGACCAGCTGAAGCTCGCGATGCGCGACGACTCCGACCCGCGCGTCGCCGTACTGTTCATCGACCTCGATCGCTTCAAGGCAGTCAACGACAGCCTCGGTCACCCCGCGGGCGACCGGTTGCTCATGACGATCGCCGACCGCTTGCGTGCCACCACGCGGCCGAACGACATGGTGGCGCGCTTTGAGGGCGACGAGTTCACCGTGCTCTGCGCGAACGTCGGCGACGAGTCAGGTGCGCGCGCGGTCGCCGCGCGGCTCGTGGACGCGATCTCGAAGCCGGTGCTGCTCGCCGAAGGCGAGGTGTTCGTGACGGCCAGCGTCGGCATCGCGATGGCCGGCGTCGACCTCGACACGCCCGAGACGCTGCTCCGCAATGCCGACGCGGCCATGTACCGAGCCAAGGAGTCGGGACGCGATCGGACCGAGTGCTTCGAGACCGCGGAGCACACCCAGGCCGTCCGCCACTTCCGCACCGCCAACGATCTGCGGCGGGCGCTCGACCGCGACGAGCTCCATCTGCACTACCAGCCGATCGTCCGTCTGGAGGACGCGAACGTCACCGGCTTCGAAGCCTTGATTCGGTGGGAGCACCCGGAGCGAGGTCTCGTCGGCCCCGGCGAGTTCATCGACCTCGCCGAGGAGACCGGCCTCGTCGTCCCCATCGGGGCGTGGGTGCTGGAGACCGCCTGCAAGCAGCTGGTGCGGTGGCACCAACGAGGGGCCGACCTGTCGATGAGCGTCAACCTTGCGGCGCGCCAGCTCGCCGAGCCCGGACTCGTCGACGAGTTCGCGCACATCCTGGCCGCCACCGGCGTGCGACCGGACCGGATGTGGCTCGAGCTCACCGAGAGCGCCCTCATGCACGACGCCGAAGCGACGATCTCGTCGCTTCGCGCACTCCGCGAGCTGGGCGTGCACCTCGCCGTCGACGACTTCGGCACTGGCTACTCGTCGATGGCCTACCTCAAGCGCTTCCCCGTGAGCTCGCTGAAGATCGACCGAGCGTTCGTCGACGGGCTCGGACGGGATGCCGAGGACAGCGCGATCTGCGCGGCGGTCGTCAACCTCGCCCACTCACTCGGGATGCGTGCGGTCGGCGAAGGGGTCGAGACGACGGAGCAGCTCAACGAGCTCCGTGCGCTCGGTTGCGAGTACGGCCAAGGGTTCCTGTTCGGCCGTCCGCAGGACCCGTCGATGTGGGGCGGGCGGCCCGATCTCCACGGGTTCACCGAACCCGCGACGAGCTGAGCCCGCTCGCCGCAGGCCGGCACCTACCCCACCGTCCGCGCCTGCGCCACGATCGGCCTGGATGCTGTGCCAACCGCGACCCCACTCGCGGGGCCACTTGCCGGACCGCTTGCCGGTGGAGGCGACCCGGGAGTCGATGACACGACGCAGGTACCGAGCAGCCCATCCGCGCTGCCGATGACGAAGGTTCGTGGTGCACCGTTCGCGAACACGTCGATCTGCGCCGAGGTGGTCGTCCCGGACACCGGACCCGATGCCGTTGCGCTCCCACTCGTGGGCACGGTGGTCAAAGCGAACGTGACGTTGCTCGTCGCGCCACCCGCGTCTCGGTCACGACGCCAGGGTTGGTAATCGTGAACGGCGGGATGCCGATCACGTCGGTGACGCGTCCACGCAACGTCGTACTGCCCCGTGGTGGTGTTGCACGTCGCGACGCCGGTGACGATCGGGTTGAAGCCCGCGTGGGCGACGCCGGCCCAGACGGTGGTCGCGAGGGCGGCGGCAGTCGTCGTCGCCAGGATCCGCTTGTTCATCAGCCCTCCCAAGGACACGACGTCGGCGGGCCTTCCCACCGCGTGTTCGACAAGAGGACGCAGTCACGGGCGCGCCGCTTACGGGTCCGGTGGGCACTCGCCACTCCCGGAGGCACTGTGCCCACGTCCCTCACCATCCAGCCCTGGCCTGACCCGGTCATCGACACGGTCGGTCACGATCCGCGTTCGGTGTACGCCGAGACGTTCTGGCTCCCCACGCTCGGGCCGACCGCGCTGCTCCTGCTGCGTCACCTCGCGTCGCGCTTCGAGCAGCAAGCGGGGTCGATCGAGCTGCCCGTCGCCGAGGCGTCTCAAGCTCTCGGGCTCGGCGAACGCGCCGGGAACAGCTCGCCGATCGTGCGCAGCCTCACTCGGCTCGAGTCGTTCGACCTCGCGTGCTCCGATGGGCGTGGGACGGTTGCCGTACGCCAGAACCTCCCGCCGCTGCCACACCGTCATGTGCGGCGACTGCCTGCACCGCTCCAGACCGAGCACGCGCGGTGGGCGGAGGCGTCGCTCGCGGAGCCGCCACACGCCGAGGCGCGCCGGCGCGCGCGGCGCATGGCGCTCGCGCTCCTCGAGCAAGGCGACGACTTCGATCACGTCGAGCGCGTCCTGTTCTCGACCGGCTACCACCCCACGGTGTGCCACGACGCGGCGCGCTGGGCCTGGCAACGACACCGCGACGCGGCCGCCGCCGCGGGACTCGAACCGGTCGGGGGTGCTGACCAGGATCGGTAGCCTCCGACCCGATGGCTGGTGATGTCGAAGAAGTAGCGAGCTGGCTGCGGGACGCCGAGGCGATCGTGATCCTGACGGGTGCAGGGATCTCGACCGAGTCGGGGATCCCCGACTTCCGCGGGCCGCAGGGAGTGTGGACGAAGAACCCCGCCGCCGAGAAGACCGCGACCCTCCAGTACTACCTGTCCGATCCCGAGGTGCGGAAGCAGTCATGGCAGAACCGCATCAACAGCCCCGGCTACTGGAGCGCCGAGCCCAACGCCGGGCACCGAGCACTCGCCGAGCTGGAGAAGAAGGCGTCACTGCACACGCTCGTCACCCAGAACGTCGACCGGCTGCACCACGCAGCCGGCACGTCACCCGAGAAGATCATCGAGATCCACGGCAACGTGCACCAGGTGAAGTGCCTCACCTGCGACTGGCGCGACGAGATGGAGGTCGCGCTCGAGCGGGTGAAGGCCGGTGAAGACGATCCCGACTGCCCAGAGTGCGGCGGGATCTTGAAGTCGGCCACGATCTCCTTCGGCGAGAACCTCGTGCCCGAAGACCTCCAGCGCGCACAGACCGCCGCGGCGTCGAGTGACGTGTTCCTCGCGATCGGCACGTCGCTCACCGTCTACCCGGCGGCCGGTCTCCCTGAGGTCGCGCTCGGACGCGGCGCTCGACTCGTCGTCATGAACGCACAGGAGACGCCGTTCGACCAGATCGCCGACGCCGTCTTCCGCGACCAGCTCGGGGACGTGCTCCCCGAGCTGATCGAGAAGATCTAGCTATTCGAGGCCGGCGGTCTCGAAGCCGCCGAGATAGGCGAGCACTCGCGCCTTGATGAACGCGGCGAGGTAGCCCTCCAGCGCGTCGAGCTTGTCGGCGATGTCGCCCTCGCGGTCGATGCCCGCGACCTCGTAGGCACCCACCTCGTTCGTCGGGTCCACGTTGCGCTCGAGAAGGATGCCCACGCCGCCCTCGACCTGCCCCTCCGCGAAGTCCAGCGCCGACGCGAGCGCACGCTCGTTTTGCACGCACACCGGCTCGAACGTCTCATCGAGGCAGTCCGCGCGGATGAGCGCGTAGTACTTGTTGATCAGACCATTCGCGCGCACGTACAGCGCGATCGAGCCGCCGAGGTCGCCGAACGCGGCGTTGCGGCCACCACCCAGCACCTCCTCCAGCCTTTGGTCCTCGACGAGGTTGAAGCCGGCCTGGGCGAGCGTGTAATCGAAGTCCTGCTCGTACAGGAACGCCCGCACCTGATCCGACGACACCCCCAAGTCCTCCGCCTTCGATTCGACGATGATCGTGTCGAAGGCCTGCATGTTCGCCTCCGCCGCCTTGCGGAAGAAGTCCGCGGCCGCGGAGGGATCGACCTCGTTCTTCAGCCGTGCGCCACCCGAACCGAGATTGAGCAGCTGGTAGGCAGCATCAACTTGCGTGCCGACGATGCTGTAGAACTGCGCCCCGATGATCGCGGGGTCGAGCGATCCTTCGACGTCGCCGGACTGATACAGCTCGTCCGCCGTCGCGAACTGATCCTGCGCGAACTGCGACACCGCGTATGCGTCGAACGCATAGCCGTAGGCATCGATGAGCGTGCTGACCTGGCCGAGCGTCCGCGGCCGGAGCGTCTTGAGCTCCTCGATGAGCGCATCGACGTCGTCTTCGACCGACGCGCTCGCGCTGATCTGGGCGACGAACGCGTCGATGCCCTGGGTGAAGTAGATCTGGGCCGCGGTGCCAGAGACCACCGCGGCTCGTGCGAACGCGGCCGCTTCCAACGCCGAGCTGTACGCACCGGCCTGGAGCCCTTGCTGGCTCAGCGAGAACGCCCGCTCCTGCGCCGTGTTCGCCTCGGCGGCGAGACCCTCGAGGAAGATCTCCTGCACTTCGGGATCGAGCACGTCCCACTGCGACACCGACGCGTCGAAGTCACTGAGCCACGCCTCGACGAACCCTTCGAGCGTGTCGTAGGCATCCGGGCTGAGCTGCATGCCGCCACCGGCCGACGGGCGCCGGAGCTGCTCGCCGGTGAACAGCTCGTAGGCCTCGTAGATGTCGGCGACCTCGATGACCTCGACGCCGACAGACTGCCCGTAGTCGACGACGTCGACGAGGTTGCCGAGGTCGTCGGTGCTGTTGCGCTGGCCCAGCGGGATGAGCATGCGCGTCTTGCCGACCTCGACGACACCATCCACCTTGTAGGGGATCCCGCCCACCGGCCCGATCGTCCCGTCGGGGTTGATCGTCCCCGTCATGGTGATGTCCTTCTTGACCTTGTCGCCGCGCAGCAATGCGATCGTCCCGACGGTCATCAGCCCGCCGGCGCTGGGGCCGTCGATGCGACCGTAGAGGTCGAAGGTGATCTCGTTGCCGCCGAGTGGCGCTCCGGTGAGCAGGGTCGCCACCGTCGCCGCGTTCCATCCAGCGGCGCGCCACTGGTCGCCGGTGCCGGCGACCTCGTCCTCGGTGAAGCCGACGCGGAACTCGTCACCACCCGATGAACGCAGCCGGATGCGCACCGGGTTCGCACCGCCGACCGATCCGTCCGGCGTCTCGGCGACCCACACCGGGAACAACGTCACCTGGGACTCTGCGCCGGCGGCCACTGCCGCGCCCGACGGCGTGACGAGTGCGCCGGTCAGGAGCAGGCAGGAGATGACGAGTGCGACTAGGGGTGTGCGACGACAAGGCATGCGAAATCCTTGATTGTCGTTTCGGGCGTGTACTAACCGTACCCAAAATCCCGGGCCGGCGCACAGAATCTCGGGGGTTGGGAATAAACGACCCGTCGGGTAGGATTTTCCCCGAAGATCTTACGGTCCCCCGCTCGGCACCCACGAAAGGCCGTCGATGGCCGGCTTCCGAGAGCTGCTCGCCGAAACCCGTCAGCGCATCCGCGAGATCGAGCCCGCGGACGCTGAGCCGCGCCTCACCGACGCCACCTTCGTCGACATCCGCGAGCTCGACGAGTTCGAGCAGGGCACGATCCCCGGCGCCGTGTTCATCCCGCGGGGTCACCTCGAGAGCAAGATCGAGCAGCAGGTCACCGACAAGGACACGCCGATCGTGCTGTTCTGCGCCAGCGGCATCCGCACCGCGTTCGGCGCCGACACGCTCCAGCAGCTCGGCTACTCCGACGTCGTGTCGATGGCCGGTGGCTTCGGCCGCTGGAAGAACGAGGGCCGACCGTGGATCACCCCGGCCGTCATGAACCCCGAGCAGCGCAACCGGTACCACCGGCACCTGCTGCTGCCGGAGGTCGGTGAGGCCGGCCAGCAGAAGCTCCTCGAGTCGCGCGTGCTGCTGCTCGGAGCAGGTGGGCTCGGATCTCCAGCCGCGCTGTACCTCGCGGCCGCGGGCGTCGGCACGCTCGGCATCGTCGACATGGACGTCGTCGACGAGTCCAACCTCCAGCGCCAGATCCTCCACAACATGGATCGCGTCGGTGAGCGCAAGGTCGACTCGGCCAAGAAGACGCTCACCCAGCTCAACCCCGACGTCGACGTCGTCACCTACGACGTGCGCTTCGGCGCCGACAACGTGCGCGAGATCATCAGCGGCTACGACGTCGTAGTCGACGGCACCGACAACTTCCCGACCCGCTATCTGCTGAACGACGCGTCGTTGCTCGAGCGCGTCCCCGTCGTGCACGGCTCGATCTTCCGCTTCGAGGGCCAGGTCACGGTGTTCAAGCCGTACGAGGGGCCGTGCTACCGCTGCCTGCTCCCCGAGCCGCCGCCGCCGGAGCTCGCGCCGAGCTGCGCGGAGGCCGGTGTGCTGGGCGTGCTGCCCGGCATCGTCGGATCACTCCAAGCGCTCGAGGCCATCAAACTGCTGCTCGACCTCGGTGACCCGCTCGTGGGGCGGCTCCTCGCGTACGACGCGCTCGAGACCAGCTTCCGCACGTTCAAGGTGCGTCGCGACCCCGAGTGCCCCGCGTGCGGCGACAACGCTCCACCGATCGTCATCGCCGAGTACGACGACCTCTGCCTGCCTCACTGACTGACACACACACACCCGTTCTGGCGTCGATAGCAGACCGCACACGTACGTCATCGACGCCAGATCGCGGTGATCACACGCGCGGCGTTGCAGTGTCAAGCGCTGCGTGCCCACGCCTGACCAGCTGCTCGCCGCATTCGCCGCGCGGCACCACGGCATCTTCACGCGGCGGGCGGCGCAGGAGTACGGGCTGTCGGAGCGGCAGATCATGTGCCGGCTTCGCGACAGCACGTGGATCCGAGTTCACGAGTTCGCGTATCGGTTTGCCGCCGCACCGATCACCTGGGAAGGCAACGTCCTGGCCGCGTGCTGGGCAGGAGGCATTCGGGCGGTGGCGTCACACCGATCGGCAGCATGGCTCTGGAACCTCCCCGGAGGGATGAGACATCCGGTCGAGATCACCTGTCCTCGATGGCGACGAGCCCGCCACGACGGCATCGTGGTGCACGAGACGAAACGCTTCGACAGTGTTGACCGCACCACGATGGACTCGATCCCGGCAACCAGCCCCGAGCGGACACTGCTCGACCTGGGCGCCGTCTGCCGGTCGTCCGTGGTCGAGCTCGCGTTGGAGAACGGCCTACGACGCGAGCTCTTCACGTTCGCGTCACTCGAGCAGACGGTCCGCCGGCTCGGGAAACGGGGCCGCAACGGTGTCGGAGTTCTGCGGAAGCTCCTCGACGAGCGAGGATCGAAGCACGTTCCGACGGACAGCGAGACCGAGACACGGGTCCTGCAGATGTTGCGTCGAAATGGTCTGCCGCGACCCGTCACGCAGCACCGCATCCTGGACGGATCGCGCTTCGTCGCTCGGGTGGACTTCGCGTACCCCGAATGGAAGATCGCCATGGAGTACGAGAGCTATCAGGAGCACACTGGGAAGCTCGCCCTCGATCGAGACAATCCGAGGCGCAACGCACTCGTCGCCCTGGGGTGGCGACCCATCGGCATCACCCCCCAGGACATCCGCACCGGCGGTCTCCGCGTCTCGAACGAGATCCTTCGCCTCACGCGCAACCCTTGACCTGCGTTCTGGCGTCGATCGCAGACCATATGGGTATGTCAGCGACGCCAGAACGGGGGTTCTAGGCCGTGGTCGACGACGTTCGAGACGTGCGTGTGGACTTCGTTGACTTCTTTGGCGGCTTCCGTGCTGACTTCTTTGGCGGCTTCCGTGCTGACTTCTTCGGCTTCTTCGGCTTCGGCGCCGGAGGGTCGAAGTGCTCCACCAGCTCCACCAACGTCCTGACGCCGAAGCCGGTGCCGCCCTTGGTGAGCTCGCCGTCGTCGCTGCCCGCTCGTGCTGGACCGGCGATGTCGAGGTGCGCCCATGGAACCTCGTCGACGAACGCTTCGAGGAAGATGCCGGCGGTGAGCGCGCCACCCATGCCGCTCGTCCCGATGTTGCGCAGATCGGCCACTTCGGACTCGAGCAGCTTGCGGTACTCGTCGGGCAGTGGCAACGGCCACGTCGGCTCACCCGCGCGGTCCGACGCGGACCGGACCTGATCGACCCAGCCGCTGTCGTTGCCCATCAGACCGGCGACCTTCTCGCCGAGCGCGACCACGCACGCACCAGTGAGCGTGGCGAGGTCAACCATCGCGTCGGAACCGTCGGTCACAGCCAGCGCGAGGGCATCGGCGAGGATCAAGCGGCCCTCGGCGTCGGTGTTGAGCACCTCCACCGTCTTGCCGTTGCGCATCTTCAGCACGTCGCCCGGGCGGATCGCGTTGCCGCTCGGCATGTTCTCCACCATCGGCGCGTACGCGACGACTCGGTGCTTCACGCCGAGCGCGCGCAACGTCGCCATGGTGGCAAGCACCGCGGCCGCACCGGACATGTCGGTCTTCATCGTCTCCATGCCCTGCGCAGGCTTGATCGACAAGCCACCGGAGTCGAAGATCACGCCCTTGCCGACGAGAGCGAGCGTGCCCCGCGCCTTCTTTCCTGTCGGTTCGTAGACGACCTTCACGAACCGCGGCGGGCGCACCGATCCCTGCCCGACGCCGAGCACCCCACCCATCTTCTGCGTGCGCATCTGGGCCTCGTTGAGGATCGTGACGCGCACGCCCTTGCCTGTAAGAAGCCGACGGGCGGCGGCCGCGAACTCGGTCGGCGACTTCGCGCCGGCCGGCTCGTTCACCATGTCGCGCGCCCACGCCACCGCTTCGGTGATCACTTGCGCGCGCTTCAACGCTGCTTGCACCTTCGCGCCGCCGGTACTGGCGAGCGACACCTTGCGCAGCTTCGTCTGCTCCCCTTCGGACTTGTACTCGAGGAACTTGTACGAGCCGAGGATCACGCCTTCGGCGAACGCTCCGGCGGCGGCCTCGGCGGTGAGTCCGTTGTCGGCCGCGCCGGCGACGGTCGTGACGATCGAACTCGCCTTCGCGGCACGGCGCGCCAGCGCAGCACCCGCCCGGCGCAGCGTGGCCGCGTCAACCTCATCACGCGCACCAAGACCGATGAGGACGGCGTTCTTCGCCGCGGTCTTCCCGTTCAGTGGCACGACGATCGTCTCGCCGGGCTTGCCGCTGAAGCCCGCACCCTCGAGGAACGTCTTCAGGCCCCCGCCGAACGCCTTTTCGACGATGTCACCACCCGGTCCTGGCACCCGGTCGGCAAAGAACGGGACGGCAAGGAGATCGGCGCGCACCTTCGCGACGTCCTGGGTTGTCGCACTGAAAGAAATCATCTTCGGCCGATTCTACGAGGGGCTCCGGTACTCTTGATGAGTCATGGCCGACTTCTTGGAGCATCTACGCGAGCGCGTGCTGGTGCTCGACGGCGCTTTCGGCACGTGGATGCAGGGCCACGACCTCGACGCCGAAGCCTTTGGCGGCGCGGCGCTCGAAGGGTGCAACGAGCACCTCGTGCTCACCCAGCCCGATCTCGTGCGCGAGATGCACGCGTCGTTCTTCGAGGTGGGTGTCGACGCGGTCGAGACCGCGACCTTCGGCGCGTTCCCGATCGTGCTCGACGAGTACCAGATCCCCGAGAAGACGCACGACATCAACGTGAAGGCCGCTCAGATCGCCAAAGAGGTCGCGTCCGACTTCACCACGCCGGATCGGCCGCGCTGGGTCGTTGGCTCGGTCGGGCCTGGCACGAAGCTCCCGTCGCTGGGGCACATCGCGTTCGCCGCGCTGCGCGACTCGTACCTCCCCCAGATGGCGGCACTGCTCGAAGGTGGCGTCGACGCGCTGATCATCGAGACCGTCCAGGACCTTCTCCAGGGCAAGGCCGCCGTCATCGCGGCTCGGCGCGCGATGGCCGACGCTGGACGCGAGGTGCCGCTCATCGTGCAGGTCACGGTGGAGACCACCGGACGCTTGCTCCTTGGCTCCGAGATCGGTGCCGCGCTGACTGTGATCGACGCGCTGCGCCCCGATGTGATCGGCCTGAACTGCGCGACCGGTCCCGCCGAGATGGTCGAGCACATGCGCTACCTCTCCCAGCACGCGCGGCCGTTCCTGTCGTGCCTCCCGAACGCGGGCCTCCCGTCGATCGTCGAGGGGCACACCCACTACGACCTCACGCCCGAAGAGCTCGCCGACGCGCACGACCGCTTCACCAGCGAGCTCGGCGTCAACCTCGTGGGCGGTTGTTGCGGCACGACGCCCGAGCACCTGCGCCAGGTCGTCGAACGCGTCTCGGGCCGCACGCCGACGCCGCGCAACCCGGTGCACGAGCCTGGTGCATCGTCGGTGTACTCGCACGTGCCGTTCCAACAGGACACCTCGATCCTCATCATCGGTGAGCGCACGAACGCGAACGGGTCCAAGAAGTTCCGCGAGGCGATGCTCGAGACCGATTGGGACACGTGCGTGCAGATGGCACGCGAGCAAGTGAAGGAGGGCGCACACATCCTCGACGTGTGCGTCGACTATGTCGGCCGCGACGGCGTCGCCGACATGGAGGAGCTCGCGTCGCGCTTCGCGACCCAAGCCCCGCTCCCGCTCGTGTTCGACTCCACCGAGCCCCCGGTCATGGAAGCCGGCCTCCAGCACTCTGGTGGGAAAGCCATCCTCAACTCGGCCAACCTCGAGGACGGCGAAGGCCCGGGCTCACGCCTCGACAAGGTGTTCACCCTCGCCCGCGAGTACGGCGCGGCGGTGATCTGCCTCGCGATCGACGAAGAAGGCCAAGCGCGCACCGCCGACTGGAAGTTCCAGATCTGCAAGCGCATCCACGACATCGCCGTGCAGCAGTACGGGCTCGAGGCGACCGACCTCATCTTCGACTGTCTCACGTTCCCCCTCGGTTCCGGACAAGAGGATCTGCGCAAGGACGGCATCGAGACGATCGAGGCGATTCGCCGCGTGAAGGCCGAGCTGCCGGGCGCGTCGACGATCCTCGGTGTGTCGAACGTGAGCTTCGGCCTCAAGCCCGCGCTCCGCCACGTGATCAACAGTGTGTTCCTGCACGAGTGCGTGGAAGCCGGGCTCGACTCGGCGATCGTGCACGCGGCGCGCATCATGCCGATGCACAAGATCCCCGACGACGTGCGTGAGATGACGCTCGATCTCGTGTACGACCGGCGCCGCGCCGACTACGACCCGCTGCACCAGCTCATGGCCGCGTTCGAGGACGTGGAGGCCGACAAGGTGGAGCGCGAAGACCGATCGGCCTGGCCGGTCGGCGAGCGGCTCAAGCACCGCATCATCGACGGCGAACGCGACGGGCTCGAAGCTGACCTCGACGAGCAGCTGAAAGAGCTCGCGGCACTCAACATCGTCAACGACGTACTCCTCGACGGCATGAAGGTGGTTGGCGATCTCTTCGCGTCCGGCGAGATGCAGCTCCCCTTCGTGCTCCAGAGCGCGGAGACGATGAAGGCCGCGGTCGCTCACCTCGAACCGCACATGGAGAAGTCGGACAGTGGTGGGAAGGGAACGCTCGTCATCGGCACCGTGAAGGGTGATGTGCACGACATCGGCAAGAACCTCGTCGACATCATTCTCACCAACAACGGCTACGAGGTCCACAACATCGGGATCAAGGCACCGCTCCAAGCCTTCGTCGACAAGGCGAAGGAAGTGGAGGCTGACGCGGTTGGCATGAGCGGCTTGCTCGTGAAGAGCACGCTCATCATGCGCGAGAACCTCGAAGAGATGAACACGCTCGGCCTCAGCGAGACGCCGGTGCTGCTCGGAGGCGCCGCCCTCACGCGCAGCTACGTCGAGCGCGACCTCCGCCAGGTCTACGAAGGCCGGCTCTTCTACGGCAAGGACGCATTCGAAGGGTTGCGCACGATGGACGCGCTGATGGATGCCAAGCGCACCGGGGTGCTCGACCCAGAGTTCGGCCGCGAGCTCACCGGCCGTGAGCTCCCGGCGCGCCGCCAGCCGACCGATGACGACGATGGGGAAGTCGACACCGCGCGCTCGGACGTCGCGACCGATGTCGAGGTGTTCGCGCCACCGTTCGTCGGAGCCCGGGTCGCCAAGGGGATCGCGCTCGAGGACATCGCCGCCTACATCAACGAGACGGCGTTGTTCCGCAACCAGTGGCAGTTCCGGCCGGACAAGAAGCTCAACGAGAACGATGAGGAGTTCAAGACCCGGATCCGGCCGCAGCTGCGCGAGCAGCTCGCGGTCGCGCAAGCCGAGGGTGTGCTCGTGCCCGCCGTCGTGTGGGGCTACTTCCCGGTGAGCTCAGAGGGCAACGACCTCATCGTGTGGACCGACACCGACCGCGCGACCGAGCGACTCCGCTTCACGTTCCCACGGCAGGGCAAAGATCGCCGGCTGTGCATCGCCGACTTCTTCCGGCCTGCCGACTCCGGCGATCCCGACTACGCGGCGTTCCACGTCGTGACGATGGGTGCGCGCGCCACAGAGCGGGAGCGTGAGCTGTTCGCCGAGGATCGGTACCAGGAGTACCTGTTCCTGCACGGGCTGTCGGTCGAGATGACCGAGGCGCTCGCCGAGTACTGGCACTGGCGCATCCGCGACGAGTGGGGCTTCGTCGACCAAGACGGTCCGACGCTCGCCGGCCTGTTCCGTCAGCAGTACCGCGGCTCGCGGTACTCGTGGGGCTACCCCGCGTGCCCGAACCTCGAGGACCAGGCGAAGCTCGACGAGCTGCTCGACCTCGACCGCATCGGCGTGCACCTCACCGAGGAGTTCCAGCTGGAGCCCGAGCAGACGACCTCGGCCATCATCGTTCCGCACCCCGAGGCCAAGTACTTCATCGCCTGACCTCCCCTACGATTCGATCGCCATGAAGGGCCTCATCCTCTGCGGCGGTGCCGGGACGCGGCTGCGTCCCATCACCCACACGAGCGCGAAGCAGCTCGTGCCGGTGGCCAACAAGCCGATCCTCTTCTACGGCATCGAGGACATGGTGGCGGCCGGCATCACCGACCTCGGCATCATCGTCGGCGACACCGCCAACGAGATCATGGATGCGGTCGGCGATGGCTCACGTTGGGGCGCAACCGTCACCTACATCCCTCAAGCTGCCCCCGAGGGCCTCGCCCATTGCGTCTTGATCGCACGGGACTTCCTGGGTGATGACGACTTCGTGATGTATCTGGGCGACAACCTCCTCGAACAGGGCCTCTCTGACTTCGTCGACCGCTTCGAGCACGCCCGCGCCGCGGGAGGCGACCATGCGCCTTCCGCGCAGATCCTCCTCGCCCCGGTCGACGACCCCCGTCAGTTCGGTGTCGCCGAGGTCGACGACGTCGGTCATGTGGTCCGTCTCGTCGAGAAGCCTGAAGACCCACCATCGGATCTCGCGCTGGTCGGCGTCTACCTCTTCGACCGGCACATCCACATGGCCGTGCGCGCGATCGAGCCGTCAGGTCGAGGCGAGCTCGAGATCACCGACGCGATCCAGTGGTTGCTCGACCACGGTCACACGGTGCTTCACGACGTGCTGAGCGGGTGGTGGCTCGACACCGGCAAGAAGGACCCGCTGCTCGAGAGCAACCGGCTCCTGCTCAACCGGTTGGAGCCAGCGAACCACGGTTCCGTCGACGAGGGATCCACGATCGAAGGCAACGTCGTCATCGAGAAGGACGCGCAGGTCATTGGGTCGCGGATCCGCGGTCCGGCGATCGTCGGCGAGCGCACCCGCGTGATCGACAGCTACGTCGGTCCGTTCACCTCCATCGGCAACGACTGCGAGATCCGCGCGTCGGAGATCGATCACTCGGTGGTGTTGGAGCACACGAACATCGTCGGCGTGCCCGGACTTGCTGACTCGCTCGTCGGTCGGTACGTCGAGCTCACCCGCAGCGGTCAGCTCCCGCGAGCGTTGCGTCTCATGCTCGGCGACCACTCCAGCATCGACCTCGAGTAGCCATCGAGGACCGTGCCCAAGATCAAGGAACGGATAATTCAGGAACGCAGGCGGCGGAGCTTGCGCTTCACCTTGCCGGCCGCGCGGCGGGCGCGGCGATAGGCACGTCGCGCACGCGAGCCGTACATCCGTCGCTCGGCGTCGACCCGACGATGCGCCTCAGCTGCGAGCGCGTCGGTACCGGCCCCGCGGGCGACGGCTTCATCGAGTGCGTCGAGCTCGGCGTCCACTCGCTTGGGCGCGGTCTGCACCATGACGACCGCGAGCTCGGTGCGCGCGAGCGCTTCGTAGATCGGTGTCTCGGGATCCGCGTAGTGGCCGTAGCGGTCCCACTGCGCGCGACCGCACCACGCTGCAGCCGTGAAGCACGCGGCCGCAGGCTTGGGTCGGCGTTCGTGCCAGAGGTGCACCGCGCCGAGATTGTGGAAGATCCCAGTCATCACCGCCGCCACCTCAGGATCTCCAACGACCGAGAGCGGAGCATCGATATCGATCGAATGACGGCGCTGCACAGCGTCGCGGAGGAGGGGAAGGCAATCAGCGACGCGTCCGAAGTCCCCGTCCCTGACCATCCACTTCAGCTGGCGCATCGCCATACCCAACGCGAGTGCGGATCCGGGTTCCGCACGAGCCGCGCGGGTCTCGCAGTAGCGGATGAGGTCGCCGAGCGCGGCGCGTTCGTCAGGTCGCACCTTGTTGAGCGCCGCGGGATCAAGCGAGGCGACGGCGTGCAGGCTCGGGCCGACGGGCCAGACCTTCGCAGCGAAGCCGGCATCGGTGAGGAGCCGCTCGAGACCCGATGCGTCGACGAGGAACTCGTGCAACCCGACCGAGAGCACCGGGTACAACAGCGTCCATGGGGTGTCGGGCTCGACCACCGACGCGTCGGGCGTGGTGAGCACGACGATGCCGTCAGGGCTCAGACGAAGGCGCATCGCCGCGAGGTATTCGTGGGGGTCGGCGACGTGCTCGATCACCTCCGACGAGAAGATGACGTCGAAGTGCTCGTCGACCGGGAAGGCGTCGTCGAGCGTGCCCGGGCGGATGTCGAGATCCAGCTCACGACGACCGCGCTCCGCGGCGACTGACGGATCGAGGCCGATGCCCTCAGCGTCGAACAGGAACCGGGCGACGTCGAGGGCGAAGCCGTAGCCACAGCCCACGTCGAGCATGCGCGCACCGCGGCGCATCCCCGATTGCACGAGCATGTCGGCAATTGCTTCGATCCCCGCGATCTGCTCGACGTAGATGTCCCAGTCGGCGTCGGTGTACCACGACGGTGGCAGCTGCGCGCCGAGCACGACCGCGTTGCAGTCCGCGCAGCGGGCGATCTCGACCTGCGGTGACTGCCACTCGACCGGGACGCGTGCGATCAGTCGCTGCGACTTCGTGCGTGTGCACACAGGACACCGCAGGTCGACCCGCCCGTCGGCCCACGCGATCTCCACCAACGGATACTGGCACAGGCTCCCATGGGCATTGGAGCCGAACGACCCTGGCGAAAGACCCAATCTGGAGTAGAAACTTGAGTGATGGCGTCCGTCGAAGCGTCCGATGTCATCGCGGGCGTGTACGTGATCGATCCCAAGCTGCACGGTGACGAGCGCGGCGTGTTCGTCGAGACGTATCGCCGCGAGTGGATCCCGCAAGGGCGCGAGATGATCCAGGCGAACCGCGCCGACCGTCAGGCCGGATGCGTCGTCGGACTGCACTACCACCTGCACCAGGCCGACTACTGGTACGTGCCCACCGGTCGGGCACGGGTGGTGCTCCACGATCTGCGCACTGGCTCCCCCACTGATGGCGCCACGCTCACCGTCGATCTCGGCACCCGGGAAGACGGCACGCACGACCATCGCGGCGTGTACATCCCTCCGGGAGTCGCGCACGGCTTCGCGTCGCTGACCGACATGACCATCACCTACCTGGTCGACGGCTACTACAACCCCGAGGATGAGCTCGGCGTCGCGTGGAACGATCCGGCGGTCCAAGCCGACTGGGGTGTTGCCGACCCGATCCTCTCCGACCGCGACCAGCAGAACCCCGGTCGCAACGAGCTCCCCGCAGGCCGTCAGCCGCATTGGGGTCTGCGCACATGAAGCTCTTCGTCACCGGCGGTGCCGGCTTCATCGGCTCGAACTACGTGCGCCATGTGCTCGGGTCGTCCGACGACTCCGTGACCGTGTTCGACGCGCTCACCTATGCCGGGAACCTCGACAACCTGCGTGGGCTCGACGATGACCCTCGATTCGCGTTCGTGAAGGGCGACATCACCGATCGCGACGCCGTGACCGCGGCGATGAAGGGCCACGATGCCGTGCTGCACTTCGCCGCCGAGAGCCACGTCGACCGCTCGATCGCCTCGCCCGATGAGTTCGTGCACACCAACTGTGACGGCACCAACGTCATGTGCGACGTGGCGCGCACGATCGGAGTCGAGCGCTTCCTCCAGGTGTCGACCGACGAGGTGTACGGATCGATCGAGGACGGCTCGTTCAGCGAGACGGATGCGCTCGGACCGCGATCGCCATACTCCGCGTCCAAGGCGGCCGCCGACCTGATCGCGCTGTCGTACCACGTCACCTACGACGTCCCTGTGCTCGTCACCCGATCGTCGAACAACTTCGGGCCGTACCAGTTCCCCGAGAAGCTCATCCCGTTGTTCGTCACCAACCTCCTCGAAGGCAAGAAGGTCCCGCTCTACGGCGACGGTCTCAACGTGCGCGACTGGTGCTACGTCGAAGACAACTGCGCAGGGGTGGACTTGGTGCTTCGCAAGGGCACGGTGGGCGAGATCTACAACGTCGGTGGTGGCAACGAGCTCACGAACCGCGTGATCACCGACACGATCCTCGAGATCCTCGGGCACGACGACTCGATGATCGAGTACGTCGAAGACCGGCTCGGCCACGACCGTCGGTACTCGATCACTACCGACCGAGTGCGTGCACTCGGGTGGTCACCCCAACACGACTTCCGCGAGGCGATCGGAGCCACGGTCGCCTGGTATCGCGACAACGCCTGGTGGTGGGAGCCACTGAAGCAACGGGGCTCGTGAGCGATGCGGGTCTTCGTGACCGGCGCGGGCGGCCAGATCGGAAACGAGCTTCAAGCGGTCTTCGCGTCCGACGACGTCACCGCGGCAACGCATGCCGACCTCGAGATCACAGACCGCGATGCAGTGCATGCGGCGATCAACGCAGCGCAACCTGACGTCGTGGTGCACGCCGCGGCCTGGACGGCGGTCGACGACTGTGAGAGTGACCCCGAGCGAGCGCTGACCATCAACGGCGTAGGGACCCGCCACGTCACCGAAGCAGCGGCCAGCGCTGGCGCCCATCTGACGTACCTCTCGACCGACTACGTGTTCGACGGCAGAAAGCCGGATCCCTACATCGAGACCGACACGACGAACCCGCTGTCGGTGTACGGCAGCTCCAAATTGGCCGGCGAGCACGAAGTTGCCGCGTACGACCAGTCGCTCGTCGTCCGGGTGTCGTGGGTGTGTGGCCGGCACGGCCGCAACATGGTCAAGACCATCCTCGAGCTGGCGCGCACGCATGACCGCTTGCGATTCGTCGCCGACCAGATCGGTCACCCGACGTTTGCCGACGACGCGGCGACGATGGTCCACCGCCTCGTCTCCGATCGTCGGACCGGCACCTATCACGTGACGAACCAGGGCGCGGTGAGCTGGTTCGAGTTCGCGCAAGCGGTCCTCGACTCAGCAGGGCTCGACCCGACGCGGGTCGATCCGATCACGACCGCTGAGATGCCGCGACCGGCACCGCGGCCCGCGAACTCGGTGCTCGAGAACGCGGCTCTTCGAAGTGCGGGCCTTCCGCTCCTTTCTCACTTCCGCGAGCCGCTCGACCGCCTCGTCGCCGAGCTCACCTGAGGCTCGATGCCAGAAGCACCTCTGGTTCGCGCGGTCGTGGTCAACCACAACGGCGGTCACATGACGCGGGCGTGCATCGACGCGTTGAGGACCACGGATTGGCCCGCGGACCGGCTACAGATCGTGCTGGTCGACAACGCGTCGGACGACGGCCTCGCCGAAGAGGTCGAACGCGACCTGCCAGGTATCCGTGTTGTACGCAGCGCGACGAACCGCGGCTTTGCCGGTGGGTGCAACCTCGGGTTCCAAGACCTCGGCGACACCGCCTACGTCGCGCTGGTGAACAACGACGCGACGGTGACACCGGGTTGGCTTCAGCCCCTCGTCGGGGCGCTCGAATCCGATCCCGCGACCGGCGCAGCGTGCCCGAAGATCCTGCTGGACGGGACCTTTCAGGAGGTCTCGGTACACGTGCCCACGGTGCGCCGGGCCGGACGCGACGTCGGGATCTGGGTGAGCGGCGCGCGCGTCGACGGTCGCGACGTGTGGCCCCGCACGCAGCTCGTGCGCGGGTGGTGGGGGATCGAGCCAGCGGAGGGCACATGGCCGCCGGGTCAATGGACGCATTCGGACGGCACGCTGTTGGCGCCGGCCGACAGCGGAGGCATGGTCGAGCTGCGCGTTGCGGCACCGGCTCCGGTCACGGCCAGCTTCTCGACCGATGCCGGCACGACCGCGGTCGATGTGGGCCGTGAACCCACATGGGTGGCGATCGCCGCGACCGGTACCGCGCGCACGATCATGAACAACGCGGGATCGTTCCTCACCACCGACGGTCACGGTGCCGACCGTGGCTACCTCGAACCCGACGACGGGCGCTTCGATGCGCCCGAAGACGTGTTCGCATGGTGCGGCGCTGCGGTCGTGCTCCGACGCGAGTACGTGGACGACGTCGGACCGATGGACGAGCGGCTCTTCCTCTATTACGAGGACCTCGAACACGCATGGCGGGGCGCCAAGCGCTGGCGGTACCGCTACGTGCCGACATCGGTGGTGCACCACCTCCACGCCGCGTCGACCGGCGAAGGTTCGGCATTGAAGATGCACCACGAGGAACGCAATCGGCTGTTGGTACTGACGCGTCACGCAACACCTGGGATGGCCTGGCGGGCCGTGCTCCGACATCCACTTGTGACCGCGTCGTACGCGCGGCGCGATGTGTTCAGCCGATTGCTCCACGGCCGCCGCCCACGACCCGTGCTCGTGTGGCGCCGCCTCCGCGCGTACGGCGCATTCCTCGTACGTGCCCCCGGCATGCTTCGATCACGCCGGAGGGATCGCCGGACCTAGAACGTGTCGGTTCTTGCGCCGGGGCCAGCGGTGTGGGGGTGGAGCTTGGTGCGGATGCGCATGCGGACCTTGCGGAAGAGGCCTCCGAGCTCGAAGTGGCGCACGTGGTCTACGACGACGCGCGCAGTGTGCTTCCAACCCCGCTTGCCCCACATCGCCTGCGCAAGGGGATCACCGATCATGGAGCGCTGCCGGGGGTCCACGAGGTCGGGCGCCCGCGCCGGCTTCCGGCAGAACTCGAGCAGCGGCGCAAGCGCCTTGCCCCAGTGCACCTCCGGGACGTACGACCGGATGGCGCCCTGGCATGCCTGCCTGCGGTCGTCGTCAGCAAGCAACGAATACAGGGCCTGCTCCAGTGCGTCGACGTCCTCTGGCGGCACGACGAGCCCGAGACCGTGTCGCCTGATCACCTCGGCGAACCCGTCGCCATCGCTCGCGACGACTGGGAGCGACGCCCAGAGGTAGTCGAGGATCCGGGTACGGAACGAGTACGCCGTCTCGATGTGCTCGAAGTGGGTGCTCACACCAACGTCGGCTTCGAGGAGGTAGTTCTGGCGATCGTCATAGTCGACCCATCCCTCGTTGAAGAAGACGTGGGTGCCGACGAGGTCGAGCTCCTTCGCGAGCTTCTGAGTCTCGAACGCCATGCGCATCGCCGGGACGCGCGGATTCGGATGAGTCATGCCCATGAAGTACAGGCGAACGTTTGGCAGCCGGCTTCTGAGCTTGTCAACGGCGTGCACCAGGGTCAGCGGATCGAACCAGTTGTAGACGCCACCACCCCACAGGATGATCTTGTCGCCGTCTCCAATTCCAGGCTGCACACCACGCAAGACGGCATTGGTGTGGGTGGGTGGCTCCTCATCGACCCCGAACGGCGCGATCGCGATGAGTGAGTTGAGGTTCTCGTGCTGGTCATAGGTGGATGGGTTGATCCGGCCGACCGCGGCGAGTTGACCAAGCCAGAAGTCGCGTTGCTTCTCGCTGGCGCACAGGAAGAAGTCGCCCCGTGCCAGTTGCTCGTTCAACGTCTCGATGGTGAGGCGCGTCATGACACGTCGATCGTTCGGCGACAGGTCTCGGGCGTACTCGAGCACCTCCAGATGGAATGGGTCATAGATGTCGGCCACGAGCAGCCGATCGGTCTTGCGGAGCCAGGGGTGATGATCGATGACATGACCCTGGATGACCACGATCTCCGCCCGATCTACCGCGTGGCGCAGCTCGGGGTCGGTCACGTGTGACGTCGGGAACGCTGGGTGCGAGAAGTCGCAACCGACCGTGCTCACGAGCTCGACGTCGTGCTCGGCCGAGAGTGCAAGCGCCATGCGGAACGCCCGGATCGCAGGGCCCGCCATCTTCGGCTGGAGAACGTCGGGGGTGACGACCAGCACCCGTCGTCGCGTCGAGAGGTCGAGCTGCGCCAGTGGGAGCACCTGAAGATCGGGCAGTTGTCGCATCGCCTGCACCCGTTCCCGCTCGGCGATGAGGCTCGGCGTCCGGTCGCCACCACCGAGACCCATCGCGACCAGGTTGGAGTCATCGACGTTCTTCACCAACATCTCGGCTCGAGCGTCGCTGGCGATGGGCGGTGGGGCCGGTGCACTCGACCTGAGCGTGACGAATGACGCTCCCGTGTACCGCACTCCGAGGCCAGCGAGCCACAACCTCCAACCGAGGTCGGCATGCTCGATGCCGCGGCAGTGCCGGATATCGAAGCCGCGCACCCACCGGAACGCCTTTGTCTCCATGACGATCGCCCACGGCGACGGGAACAACACGGGAACGCTCGTGTCGTACGCGCCCGAATCAGCATCGCCAGCATGTGGGAAGACGGGCTCACCCGTCGAATTGAGCGCACCGCCAACGAACGAGATGCGTCCGTCAACATCGACGACCTTGCTCGCGACGGCGGCCGCACCGGAGTCGCTGCGCATCGCTCGCAGAGCACTGCGCACCCAGAGCGGGTCCGGCTGTGCGTCACGATCGAGGAAGGCCAACCACTCTCCCCGTGCGGCGTGCGCACCGAGGTTTCGGGCCTGCGGCAGTGGCACCTCGTCCGCCGCACGGATGGCACGCACCTCGAGTCCCCGCGCCTTGGCGCCCGCCGCGATCGGTCGACGCGGCCCAACGATCACCACGTCGAGGAGGTCGTGGGGCCAGTCGAGATGGTGCACGCGCTCCGCCGCGTCGACCGCGGCGTCGGGGTCGTCACCGGCGGCGATCACCACGCTGACGACCCGCCCGCAGATCGGTCGGGCGTCGACGCCGTCCGCGGTCACGAAGGCGGCTCGTTGTCGACGATGTCCCACGAGCCGCCGAACGTCACCACGCCCAGCCATTCCGACGGACCGCCCTGCCACTCCACGTCGAAGCGGAGCGCGACGACCCGGCCGTCGTATTGGAGCGTCCGCGCCTGGTCCTCGATCGACACGGCCACGTCGTACGTGCCAGCGAGCAGGGGCAACGACGGCACGCGGTAGTCGACGTGACCATGCCCTTCGACCTTGTCCGGGATGACGCCGTAATCGTGGGTGTTGGGAGCGGTGACGCCAACGCCGTCGATGCGTCGGAGGCTGAAGCCGAAGCACGGTTGCTCGATCGGCTGGTTCGCCGAGAACACCAGGCGAAAGGTGACGGGCTGGCCGGTGCGCGCACGGGTGATCGGGTTCCCCGCTTCGTCGAGCAGGACGACGCGCTGAATCTGGATCTCACCGCTCCCGCTCCGGCTCTCCTCGCGGCTCTTGAGGTGAACGCCCTCGAGGTAGTCGCTCGCCACGTCGTTCGCGGGACCAAGTGACCGAACGCGACCGTGGTCGAGCAACGCCACGCGATCGCAGAACTGACGGATCGACTCGATCGCGTGCGAGACGATCACGATCGTCTTGCCTGCCTTCTTCAAGTCCTCAAACTTTCGCTCGCACTTGTACTGGAACTCGGCATCACCCACGGCGAGGATCTCGTCGATCAAGAGGATGTCGGGTTCGACGTTGATCGCTACCGAGAACCCGAGACGTACGTACATGCCCGACGAGTAGTTCTTCACCGGGCTGTCGACGAACTGCTCGAGACCGGCGAAGTCGATGATCTCGTCGAAGCGCGAGTCGATGTCCTTCTTCGACAGACCGAGGATCGCGCCGTTCAGGTACACGTTCTCGCGACCAGTGAGCTCTTGGTGGAACCCAGCACCGAGCTCGAGCAGCGCCGAGAGCTTGCCCGCGACGGCGATGCGACCGGCGTCAGGGCGAAGGATCCTCGCGATGCACTTCAGCAGCGTGCTCTTCCCCGAGCCGTTCTCGCCGATGAGCCCGAACGTCGAGCCCTCTTCGATCTCGATCGACACGTCGCGCAGCGCCCAGAACTCGTCGTACCGGGAGCGGCCGCGTCGCATCAGCGCGCCTTTCAACGTCTGATTGCGCTCGTGGTACAGCCGGTACCTCTTGGAGACGTCTTCGATGACGATCGCCGCGGTCACACTTCCTCCGCGAGCCGCCGATCGAGCCGGCCAAACAGCCAGTGCCCGAAGACGAGGAGGACGAGCGCCCACCCCGAGAGATAGAGGAGGTCACCGGTGTCCGGGAACCGAAGGTCGTAGAGGACCGCTCGGAAGGAGTCGACCAGCGACACGAGCGGATTCAGCTCGTAGAGATCTCGCAACGGCAGATCCACGCCGAGCACGTTGGCATCCTTGGCCACCAGCGAGATCGGGTACACGATCGGCGCCGAGTAGAAGAGCAGCTGGAGGAAGATCCCGACGAAGTGCTTGGTGTCGCGCAGGTACACGTTGAGAGGCGCCAGCACGAGCGCGATCCCGAGCGCGAAGGCCACCTCGATCGCCACGAGCACGAGCACCAGCGGCAGCCACGGAAGCGTCATGTTCCCAAAGGCCAGGAGCACGAGGCTGAACACGCCAAGCTCGATGACGAACGTGACCAAGAGAGCCCCGACCGACGACACCACCAGCAGCTCGCGCGGGAAGTACACCTTCTTCACGAGGTTCGAGTTGCTGAGCAGCGACTCCACCGATGCGTTCATCGACTCGGAGAGGAAGCGGTATGGGAGCAGGCCGCACACGAGGAACAGCACGAAGCTCTTCAGCTCGCTCGGATCACCGGTCGGGGCCTCGACCTTGAGGAACGACGAGAACACGACCCAGTAGATGAGGATCGTCGCGAGCGGGTTCATGAGCGACCATGTCCATCCGAGCACCGAGCGCTTGTAGCGACCACGCAGGTCGCGCAGCACAAGGTTGATCAGGAGCTCGTGGGTGCCGCGGTACTCGG